>Ga0272446_1000222_pt1 | contig 90083 bp, 80 predicted proteins | sample YNPCB0061_FD_194587 | JGI IMG/M metagenome (GOLD analysis project Ga0272446, IMG submission 194587) | Hot spring microbial mat communities from Yellowstone National Park, WY, United States - YNP-CB-006-1 | ecosystem: Environmental > Aquatic > Thermal springs > Hot (42-90C) > Sediment | place...
ACCCAAGAAGAAGAGAGCTTCATCCAAAAAGAAGATGTTGTAATTACTATTTCAAAAGAAGGGTATATTAAAAGGGTTTCTGTTTCTGAATATAAGTCGCAAGGTCGGGGCGGTAAAGGTGTTTTTGCTGCATCGCTCAAAGACGAAGATTTTCTAGAGAACATTTTTATTTGTAGTACACATGACTATCTTTTATTTATTACTAACAAAGGTCGCGCACATAGTGTCAAGGCCTATAAAATACCAGTAGGAAATCGAGTCTCAAAAGGGAAACACCTCGCGGGCATCATAAGTCTTGATGAAAATGAGCATATAACAACGATCGTTAGTTTGACTTCCTTCAGTGAGGAAACATATATGGTTATGGCGTCAAAATCAGGGCGTATCTTTAGGATAAGCGCTGATCAATTTGCCTATAGCGTTTTTAGAGGCATTAATGTTGTGAATCTTAAGGAAAACGATTCGCTGGTATCTGCTTATATTACAAACGGTTCTGATGATTTATTGTTAATTACTCGAAATGGTTATTGTCTCAAATTTAAAGAAGACCAATTGAGAGCTACAGGTAAAAATGTTCAAGGTGTTCGAGGCATCAGCTTCAAATCAGAAGACGATGAACTGCTTTGCGCCTTACCAGTTAAAGAGCACGAACAGCTGTTACTAATTTCAGAAAATGGCATGGGAAAGAGACTTGATCCCGACGATATTAACCCTCACAATCGTGCAACTCAAGGCGTCATTTGTTATAAGCCTGACGAAAGAACGGGTAATTTGGCTGGAGCTCTCCCAGTAAGCAAGGACTTTGACATTATGTGTATTACCGAAAAAGGAAAAAGTATTAAATGTTCTATTCAACATATATCAGAGCAGGGAAGAACCGCTAAGGGAGTTAGAGTAATCAATATCGAACCGGATGATAAGGTTTCAGGTATAGCCAAATCCGTCAAAGAAGATGTTGCCATTCAAGGCGAATTATTCCCGGATTCTGAAAAGTTGTAAGGTTTAATTAGTTTCATTTCCCCATTTTCTTCACAAAAAAGAGTGTTTCACGTGAAACACTCTTTTTATTTAATGTTGAAGTTTTTCTTAAACCGCTCTACTGCTTTAAGATATTGAATTTTCAAATACCGCCGTTGACCAGGTTTTAAGAAGGCCGAATTGAGAGCATTAAGGTTCATTGTAATAAAATCATCAAGATTAAAATTAAAATGTTTAACAGCGAGGTAATAATCATCGGTTAAATCGGCATCCTGAATGCTGGGATCGTCAGATCCTAAAGCCACAGGAACCCCCATTCGATATAATCGACCAAATGGATGAGTTGCGGTATCTCTCCATGAGCCCGTTTGATAATTCGAGGTTAAACATTGTTCGAGGAGAACCTTTTTTTCAATTAAAGTTTTTTGAAGTTCTGCATCCAGAATTGATGAAGTTCCGTGTCCAATTCGAGAAGCTTTAAGATTTGTGATAGCTTCCCAAATTTGAGTTGGAGGAGAAACTTCACCCGCGTGTACTGTGGTAAGATACATGCCATCAGAACTAATTTTATTAAAAACGGCACGGAACAACTCTGGAGGGTAATTTGTTTCGTCACCAGCTAAGTCAAAACCACAAATCATAGAGTGGGAGCCTTTGATTTGCTCGTAAATAGTCAACAACTCATCAGGATTATGCTTTCCTCGGTTCAACGTTATTAAATATCGAATATGTAAACCAATTTCTTTCGCAGCCTTATTTCCTGCCGCTAAAATAGTTTTTACGACCGATTTACGGCTGAAATTATTGTTGGCGGTAAAGTGCTCGGGATTAAAACGGAGCTCTATATAAAAGATACCATCATTTTTTAAATTTAGGACACTGTGGTATGCTAGATAAGAAATGTCTTGAAGAGATTTGTACCAATGATTACGAAATTTAGCTAAAAAGAGCAGAAAATCCGGTTCACCGTTTTTGGGGAATTGATTATCGATTTTAAATTCTTCGAAGGACATACCATTGTCAAGATGGTTCTTTCGGGCAATTTCATAAAGCTTGTCTAAAGGATAAGAACCCTCCAGATGGCGATGAAGTTCCACTTTAGGAAAGTGACGCAGAGTCTCTGGGGTCAGTGAATTTCCCATTTTAACGTCCTTAAACAGTATGTAATAAATCGATTCAAGGTATGAATACCCATTCATTATTTAATTTCGGAAAATTGTAAAGAAAAATTAAGTAAATAGATGATTAAACTCAATTATTTAAGTATACTACTGACCATGGGAAAAGCAATAATTTTTGCAAACCAAAAAGGTGGCGTAGGAAAAACGACCACCGCTGTGAACTTAGGAAGCTATCTCGCTTCTATGGGAAAAAATGTGTTGTTGGTGGATTTTGACCCCCAAGGTAATATGTCCTTAGCGGTCAACGGCGATAGACAACGTTCGGGAATATATGAATTGATTCTACAAAAAGCTCAAACTAATGATGTTATTCAACACACCAGAGAACCTCGGTTAGATTTAATTGCGGCAAATGTTAACCTCTCTGGAATCAATGTCGAGCTAGCAGAATTAGAAGGAAGGGAGTTTTTTCTTCGAAACGCTCTCGCACCAATAAAAAACAAATATAATTTCATTTTTATTGATTCTCCGCCCTCTTTGGATTTGGTGACAGTAAATGGGCTAACGGCTGCGGATCTTGTTATGATTCCTCTGCAAACAGAATTTTTTGCTATTGAGGGCACGAGTCAATTAATACGAACTATTATGATGGTAAAACAAAACTTAAATCCAAGTCTGGAGTTAGGTGGTATAATTTTAACAATGAAAGATAATCGGACTCATTTATCAAAAAATGTTGTTGATGAAGCGGTGGCTTATTTTAAGGATAAAGTTTTTAGAACCGCAATCCCTCGAAACGTGGCCCTGGCTGAGGCTCCCTCGTTTGGAAAAACGATCAGGGAATATCAACCATTTTCCCCGGGGGCGCGCGCTTATGAGATACTAGCGAAGGAGGTTCTTGATCGTGTCCAATAGTCGTCTTGGAAAAGGATTTGAAGCCCTGTTTTCTGCGGACCCCACACCAACCGTAAAACAAGGCGAACCCATGTTCGTTCCAATTAGCAGAATTGAACCCAACCCCGATCAGCCGCGCAAGGATTTTGACGAAAAAGCCATGGCTGAGTTAGCTGATTCGATAAGAGAAAAAGGAATCATTCAACCGATCATCGTGGAACGTAAGGAAAGTGGCGGATTTGTTATCATTGCTGGAGAAAGACGGTACAGGGCAGCAAAAATGATTGGCCTAGAAGAAGTTCCGGTTATTATCAAAAATTACGGGCAAGATGAAAGACTTGAAATTGCCTTAATTGAAAACATACAGCGTTCAGATCTTAATCCCATCGAGGAGGCTGAGGCTTATCAAAAACTGATTGAGATGCATAATTACACCCAGGATCAGGTTGCAAAAAAAGTTGGAAAACAACGCACAACTATCGCTAATGCGCTTCGAATTTTAAAACTACCAGATGAAATCAAAAAACAGCTTTCGGAAGGAATAATAACTCCTGGCCACGCTCGAGCCATATTATCGTTAGAGGATAGTATTGACCAAAAAGAATTAACACAATCGATTATTAACGAAAAACTTTCGGTTCGGGACGCCGAAAAACTCGCTGAGAAAAAAAGAAGTACAAAACAAAATATTCTTCGAACTGAAAACTCAAAGCAAGCAGACCCAGAAATAATTGCTATTGAAAGCGATTTGATGGAAAGATATGGGACTCGTGTTAAAATCAAAAAGCTTGGAGAAGGTGGAATCATCGAATTTTATTTTTACAATAGTGATGATTTTGACCGTTTATTGGGCTTATTGGGTGCAAGTGATTGATCATGTATTCATCGGTAGATAGAATATTGACAATTGAGCGATAGGCCAATAAGATCAAAACTAGGCCTTAAGGGAGAGGTGGCAGAGTGGTCGATTGCGGCGGTCTTGAAAACCGTTGGGCCGAAAGGTCCCGTGGGTTCGAATCCCACCTTCTCCGGCAGAAAATTTTGGAGTGGTGCCAGAGTGGTCGAATGGGGCGCCCTGCTAAGGCGTTGTACCCCTAAAGGGTACCGGGGGTTCGAATCCCCCCTGCTCCGTTTTTGTGCCCATAGCTCAGCTGGATAGAGCATCAGATTGCGGATCTGAAGGTCGGAGGTTCGAATCCTCTTGGGCATAAGTTGGCCCTCTTAGGGAGAGGTGGCCGAGTGGTTGAAGGCGCACGCTTGGAAAGCGTGTATACGGCACAACCGTATCAGGGGTTCGAATCCCCTTCTCTCCGTCCCTTTAGTTGTTGCCGGGCTCTACGCAACTGGCTGTCTCTGAACCCCGCCAGGACTGGAAGGTAGCAACGGTAAGAGAAAAGCGGTGTGACGTAATCAGTGCGGCAGCGCTAAGGGGTTTTTTCTATGAATTACGAAGTTACAGCAACACGACGAAGGCCTAAAAATTTTAACGAAATGACGGGCCAGGAGTTTGTCATCACCACTCTTCAAAAATCGATTGAAACTGATCGAATTGCGCATGCCTATCTTTTTAGTGGACCTCGGGGAGTGGGAAAAACCAGCACCGCAAGAATTTTAGCCCGTTGTTTGAACTGCGAAAAAGGTCCAACCATCAGTCCTTGTGGTGTTTGTTCTTCCTGTGTTTCCATCAGTAATGGATCATCGATTGATGTCATTGAAATTGACGGAGCATCGAATACATCGGTCAACGATGTTAGGGTTATCCGAGACGAAGTTCTTTTTGCGCCTTCGAGTTCTCGCTATAAAATTTACATTATTGATGAAGTTCACATGCTCTCAAACTCTGCATTCAATGCCCTTCTCAAAACCATTGAGGAACCACCGCCATACGTTATTTTTATCTTTGCCACCACCGAGTTACATAAAGTTCCCGCAACAATTAGAAGCCGATGTCAGCAATTTCCTTTTCGCCTTTTGCACATGGATGAAATCATCGCGAACCTTGAAAAAGCTTCAGAAGAGCTTGGAATTGTAGCTGAAAAAGAGGCACTTTTTTGGATTGCCAAGGAAGCAACTGGGTCAATGCGAGATGCTTACACTCTTTTTGATCAAATAAGCTCGCTTTCAGATGGAAAAATAGATCTTAAGAAAATCCAAGAGAAATTGGGTTTAGTTGGAGTTGAGTTCATAAGTACTCTATTGAACCGAATACTAACGTCCAACCATCAACAGGTTTTAGAACTAGTAGACGAGGTAATCAGAAAGGGTGTGAGCGTTTCTCAACTAGTTCACGATTTAACCGATTTCCTTCGAGCCATCCTTCTTTTGAAAGCAGGAATTAAGCGTGAAAGTCTATTAGGTTATTCACTTGAATGGTTAAACAAAGAAGAATTTCTAAATCTGAGCCTTAATCAAGTTGAAATTGCTTTGGAGACACTATTGAGCCTAAATCATCGCTTAAGAGATTCGGTCAATGCTCGATCCGAATTAGAGCTCACCATGGTTCGGCTTTGTTCTTTACCTTATTACTTAGGAACAGAGGAGCTCTATCAAAAAATTAACCATCTGAAAGAAGCAATTTTACAACTAAACGAAAAAAAAAACTGATTGGTGATCAACCGCTATCAAATCTTCCTGAAAATTGGAAACAACAAATTCTAAACCAAAAAAACCTGCCTGAGGGTTTGTTGTTTGGGCTTGATCAAGTAGTTGGTTGGCAACTTGATCAAGAAATTTTAATTCTTAACTTGAAGGGTCAATTTTTTCTAAATAATTTAACTGAGAATAAAGATTGGCTTTTGTGTGAATTAAGGCGGTGGAGGCCAACTTTGAATGAAATTAAAATTGTCACCAGTGATTTGGAAGAACCCCTTTTAGATGACTGGGAAGAGCAAAAACGGGTTTGGTTGGAAATTTTTCGTGGTCAAGAGAAGAATTAGGATTTGACCAAAAGGATGGGATAAATGCTTCCAAAAGATCCGATTCGCGAACTTAGTGAATCATTAAGCAAAATTCCGGGCTTCGGTAAAAAAAGTGCGCTTCGTGTTGTCTATTACCTTTTAAAATCCGCACCTGAAATTTCAAAACAGCTAGGACAACGTTTAATTGATCTTCATAACCAGGTTAAACGCTGTAAGATTTGTGGGCATTTCAGTGGGCAAGAAATTTGTCACATTTGCAGCGATCCTTCTCGCGATCAAAAAACCATTTGTGTCGTGGAACAAGACCAAGATCTCGTCACGATTGAGAACTCCCAACAATATCAGGGGCTTTTTCATGTTATGCATGGCGTTTTATCCCCGCTTGATGGAATAGGTCCTGAAAAGTTAGGGCTTGATCGGTTGGTTAAGCGAGTCAGAGATGAATCGATTACAGAGGTAATTATTGCAACAAATCCTACCCCTGAGGGTGATACCACGGCACTCTACATTGCAAAAATATTAGGTCAGTATCCAACTCAAATTACTCGTGTTGCAACAGGCCTTCCTGTAGGAGGCGATATTGAGTACGCTGACCGCCTAACGATAGCGCGTTCATTTCAAGCTCGTCAGCCCCTAAACAACTAAATTATAAGAGGTAAGCGATCAGCAAGGTTAAACTTGAAAGACCAAGGAAAAAGAACATCGGTATGAATTTGTTTCTAAAATTTTTAAAAAAACCCGTATAGTATAAAATTTGAATAATCACAAAAAGAGAAATAATGATGAAAGGTGCGATTTTACGCAATCGACGACTCCTTAAATTTTATCAACTAAAATTGAGCATTTTCCAGAGGGAATGGGCAAGGTTTTCTTTTTTTGTCCGAGGATGTTCACGGTAAAATAATAGAGCTTTTCTGATTCGAGTCGAATTTCCCAACCCCTATTACTTTTAGAAACCACAATACTAATGAAATTTTTCTTTAAGCTAAGATTTTCAATTCCCATCATCTCTACAGTGGGAACAATCCAATCAACCGTCTTTCGGGGAAGGCTAATCAAAAGACCTACAACATTTTCTATCATGAGAGCTATTGTAGGAATACAGGCATAATTAAAATAATTTTGTAATAATTGTGGTGGGTTGGTCTCCCATCGCGCGGGACCCTCCCGTGTTGGCAAGTAGGCATTCCACAAAAACCCTTTTTGTTTGTGGTCAGGGTGTAGAGTATCTAGGATGTAGTAGAGGTGTTTTATACTCGCTTCACGAGCAAGTTCGTATCGAGAATATTTTTCAAGACCCTTGATGACCATATAGGTTAAGTGGGGAAAAACTGAACCAAAGTAACCATCGCCATTTTTTGTGAATGAAGGTTCGTCCATGGAAACACAGGGAAAAGGGTTAGGAGAGTAAAATTGCTTTTCATCGAGTAATTTTGAAATTAAGAACTCAGATCTTGCCTCAGTGGGTAATTCAGCAAGAAGGGGCCAAAAACCCGCAATGGTTTTAATTGGGATGATGTTTCCATTTTCATCTAAATCGTGGTAAAAATGTGTTACTTCACTCCACATAAGGTTATTAATGCGAGTTTTTAACGAATAATAAAATTTTTTATAAATGAATGAAGTTTCTTTATCGTTCAGTAGATCGCCGATCACACTAAGATAAAGAAAACTAATTGCCATTTGCGTATTGAAATCGATCGGGTAGGCAGTATTGGTTCTTGGGCCGTCAGTCATCCCCCCCGCATAAAAAGGAGCCTTGTAAAGCCCATTCGAGTCTTTGGCAACAGAATCAATCCAGCTCAAATGGTTCTTCAATAAAGGGACAATCTCCCGAAGTCGTTTTTTAGAGCCAACCTTGTGATAGAGGTTGTATTCAACTAAAGGGAGTATTGCGGGACCTAAACCGTGAGGATTTTTGGGATCGATTATCGGTTCGCCTGAGTTTAAATCGTAACAGGAACGAATAGCCCCGGTTTCTTCTTGTCGTTGGTAAAAAAAGTCAAGGTTGTTTTGAGCTGGGTAATTGTTATTTGAATATGCTAGGAAAAAGGAAGAGAACAACGCTTCCTCGAGCGTTATAAATTTTCGAGAGGGATGAACAAGGAGGGGACGATTAAATATAGCGTCGTCCGTAATTTTATTGTGATGTTCTCTTAACCAAATCCAGCTTTTTTCATAGACGTCAACAAAATCCTGGTCATAATAAACAAGCCGAGGCGGCTCTTTTTTATTTATTCCGCTTGATAATAAGTCCAATCGCAAGAGTTGCTCCCAAAATCAATGAATTATAGCACAATTTAACACATTTCAGTATAAGAGAACAAATATTTTTGTCCAATAGTTACAGGAATATTCTTGACAGGAATAGACGTTAGCCGATAATGACCAGCATGGATCAAAAAGAGATCGATATAACCGTGGAATTAGCTCAGTTGGAGCTGAATGACTCTGAAAAAGTTCTATTGGCAAAAGATCTTCAAGAAATGTTAGATTATTTTGCTCAAATGAACGAAATCAATGTAGAAGGGGTCGAACCGACCACCCACTCGCTGCAAAAAATCATGCGTACCAGGAAGGATCAAGTGGCACCCTTCAATTCTCGAGATGATATATTATCCCAAGCCCCAGAGCTTGAAAGCCAAATGATAGTAATACCCAACGTTTTGTGAGGGAGTAAAAAGTTGAGTAAGACCTGGAAATCAAAAATTACGGATGCGGAGTATCAAAATTTTCTCAAAGAGACAAATAAAAAGCTTGGTCCTTTTTTATCTTTTTCGTTCTCGGATAAGGCTTCTGGTTCGGGGATTTTTGACGGGATTCCCCTAGCGGTGAAAGACAACATTGCGGTCAAAAATCAGCCTCTTACCTGTGCCTCTCGTATGTTGCAAAATTTGGTGGCTCCCTATGATGCCACAGTGGTTGCGCGATTAAAAAATCAGGGCGCTGTGGTTATCGGAAAAACAAATCTTGATGAGTTTGGAATGGGATCTTCCAACCAAGATTCTGCCCTAGGAAATACGTTTAATCCGTGGAACCCGGAATATGTGCCTGGTGGATCGAGCGGCGGTAGCGCTGTTGCGGTAGCGGCGGGGTTGGTCCCTCTGGCCATCGGAACAGACACAGGGGGCTCCGTTAGGCAACCAGCGATGTTTAACGGTGTTTTTGGCTATAAACCCACCTACGGTGTTCTGAGCCGGTATGGTTTGACGGCTTATGCCAGTTCACTTGAGGTACCAGGATTTTTAGCGCGTTCAGTGTCTTGGATTAAGAAAGCCTTGGAGGTTTGCGCGGGTCCCGACGAGCATGATCAGACCACCACAAGTGACGCCCTACGTGATAAGCGAAAAATATCCAAAATAGGATACCTTGTTGTGCACGAGGGTTTGAGCCCTGAAATGGAAAAAGCTTATATCGAGCACATCCGAGATTGGCAAAACTTAGGATACGAACTGGTACCTATTGAAGTTCCGACTTTGCAGTATGCGGTTCCTGCTTACTATACGATTGCCACAGCCGAGGCAAGCGCCAACCTTGCCCGTTTTAATGGAATCCGATATGGGGTTCGTCCCGATTATGCAGAAAACCCACAAGAATTGGTGAAAAAGTCGCGAACTCAGGGGTTTGGGATAGAGGTAAAGCGTCGGATACTTTTAGGAACCTACGTCTTGAGGTCTGGGTTTCAAGATCAATACTACCATCGCGCTCAGAAGATTCGAACATTAATACGGCATGATTTTGAGCGAGTGTTCCAGAATGTTGAAATTTTAATCATGCCCATATATCCAACCCAAAGTTTTTTACGAGGAAATAGCGGCTTGACCCATCTTCAACAAAAATTGGCCGATAAATTCACTGTCTGCGCCAATTTGACTGGGTATCCTGCAATGGCTATTCCTGCAAATGTTGTGAACGGGTTGCCGACGGGGTTCCAGCTGATGGCGCCTGCTTTGTGTGATTGGGATTTAATTGATTTAGCACAACAATGGGAAAATCAAAGGCCAATTCCTTATCCCCCCAATTATCCCCCACGGTGGGAGGAATAGATGCAAAGTTTTATCGGACTTGAAATTCATATTCACTTAGCCACAGAAACGAAGATGTTTTGCGGGTGCCGCGCTCGGTTTGGTGATGAGCCAAACTCAAACGTTTGTCCCGTTTGCATGGGGTATCCTGGCACCCTGCCGGTGGCTAATCAAAAAGCGTTGTTTTTGGGTTACGTTATTGCCCGAGCGTTGAACTGTGAGCTTTCACCGCGCACTTTGTTCGAACGTAAAAATTACTTTTATCCTGATCTTCCCAAGAATTATCAAATATCCCAATTCGAACATCCCATTGGAAGAAACGGTTTTGTCATGGTGCCCATGCCCGATGGCACAATCAAAAAGGTTCGAATTCATGATGCCCACCTTGAAGAGGATGCCGGCAAAATGATTCATGCAGGTGACATGAGTCTAATTGACTACAATCGTGCGGGTTATCCTCTTATGGAAATTGTGACAGAGCCTGATTTAACAACAGGGGAAGAAGCAGAGGCCTTTTTGATCCATTTCCAGCGGGTTATTCGTTACTTGGGCGTAAGTGACGGAAACATGGAAGAGGGATCGATGCGTTGTGATGCCAATGTTTCTGTCAATTTTCCGGGTAGGGGATTAGGAACAAAGGTAGAAATAAAAAACTTGAACAGCTCGCGTTTTGTTAAAAAGGCCTTAAACTTCGAGATTCAGCGTCAAATTGAAATTTTGAATCAAGGTGGAAAGATTAGACAAGAAACAAGGCTCTGGAATGAAAATCGCGATTTGACCGAGGTTATGCGAACCAAGGAAATGGCTAATGATTATCGGTATTTTCCGGAACCCGATATGCCTCCCTTTGAACCCGATGAAGCGTTTTTGCAAGAGGTCGAAAAGGCTCAAACCGAGTTGCCAGATCAAAAGAAAAAACGGTTCATGGAAGAGTATCTTCTAACGGATGAGTTGGCTGAATTCTTAATTGCGTCGCGACCGGTGGCTGACTACTTTGAAGATGTGGTTCGCTCAGGGATTCAAGCAAATCTGGTTGCCACTTGGCTTTCTGGCGACATCCAAAAACTGCTAAACAGGCACAATGTTGAGCTTTTAAACAGTCCTATGACCAAGGAGCGTTTGAGTCAACTCCTGAAACTATTGGTTGAAGAACGAATCCATGGTAAAATTGCCAAAAAATTGGCAGAATTGGTTTTTGAAGAGAACAAGGACCCTGAAGTTATCATGGTGGAGCGAAAAATGGAACAAATCATCGACACAGAAAAACTGAGATCCTTTGTTGAAGAAGTGGGTAACGAATTCCAACACGTTGTTCAGGCGGTCAAACAAGGAGATCTTCGTCAGCGTGGTTTTTTGGTGGGTAAGGTGATGGAAAAATCAGACGGAAGGGCTCACCCACAACGACTTCAACAAGTTTTTGATGCTTATTTAGCTGAGGTAAAATAAATGGAAAGGGTACTTGTAAAAGATGTAAGAAATTGGATAGGACAAGAAATTTTGGTGAAGGGCTGGGTTCATCGAATTCGCGAAATGGGGAAGGTCAACTTCGTCCTTTTAAGGGATCGAAGCGGATTTCTTCAACTTGTATTTAATCAAAAGCCCGATTTCACCCTCGAAAGTGTTTTGTCAGTTAAAGGTTTGGTCAAGGTAAACGAGAAAGCCCCAGGCGGTGCGGAGCTAGAAGTGGCAAGCGTCGAGTTGCTTTCTATGGCAGACCCTGAACTCCCCATTCCAGTGAACTTAGACCCGGATAAGCACAACATCGATGCCCTCTTGGATAATCGAATCATCGCGTTGCGCAATCCAAAAATTCGAAGCATTTTTGAACTTCAAAGCGCGATTTTACGGAGCTTTTCTGAGGTGATGCATCGGGAAGGTTTCTATGAGATGAAAACCAGCAAACTCATTGGGAGTGGGACTGAGGGGGGAACGGGTCTTTTCAGTGTAGATTACTTTGACACAAAAGTTTACCTGGCCCAAAGCCCGCAGTTTTACAAACAGGCGATGATCTCAACCGGTCTGGAGCGAGTTTTTGAAATTAGCCATGCATATCGCGCTGAAAAGCATGATACACCACGTCACCTCAATGAGTATGTCTCGTTTGACGTTGAAATGGCCTTTATTGATTCTGAGCTTGATTTAATAAACTTTGAACGGCGGCTCTTAGAGGGAGTTTTTTCACGTTTAGGAGAGTTATGCCCGTCGATTTTTTCAGATTGGGATAGCCCCCTCCCCGAGAAGGGATACATGAACAAGGTTCCCTTGGTGGATCACGACGAGGCCAAAGACATCATCGGCTCTGAACTGGGTAAAAAAGTGTTTGAAATTGCCCCGGAAGGAGAGCGAGCTCTCTGCGATTGGGCTCAAAAGAAACATGGAGTTGATGCCGTCTTTATAAATGGTTGGCCTAGAAAAAAGAGGCCTTTTTACACTTATCCTAAAGATCAAAAGACGATGAGTTTTGACTTGATTTTTAGAGGGCTAGAAATTACTACGGGGGGGCGGCGCATCAATGATTATCAAATGCTGCTTGAAACCTTGCCTAAATTTGGGATGACCGAACAAGGCCTTGAAGATTATTTGACGATATTCAAGTATGGATGCCCACCACACGGGGGATTTGCTATTGGCGTTGAGCGACTCACCCAAAAACTCTTGGGAATCGATAACGTAAAAATGGCTTCACCCTTCCCCAGAGACCGGAGAAGGGTTAGACCTTAAGACCTTAATTAAAAAAAACGTCGGCGTCGAAGAACTTTTCATCAACCTCAAAAAATTTTTCAACATCAACAAAGAAGAAATCGGCTGGGACGAAGTTATCAAAGAATTTGTCTGAGTTGGAAAAGAATTGGTCGTTCTGGAAGAGTTGTTGGGCGCCGTTAAATCGCTCATCGGTTGGTTGGCGGAACTGATCTCGATAATTTTGGTCAGCAAAACGTGTTGTTGATCTTCGAACCTGCCGTGAAGCAAAACCCATAATGTAATCGAGACGAGGCCCCTCTGTTTGGCCGGCAAGTGGGATGATGGCAAAATAGTGAGGGTTGGTGTTGGTTGTTTCGAAAACAAAGCGAGGCGCCTGGGTTGTTCCTACAACCCGATAACGGCTTTGTCGGGGTTCAAGCACTTCTACACGATATTGTTGTGCTCCCGGGACAGCCTGCCAGCTTAATTCGATTTTGTTTGAAAATTGTCCTTGGGTAGCTCTTGCGTGACGTACCAAAGAAAGCGTTGTAACCGCTGGTGCTGTTGGTTGGGGCGCTGGTTGAGGCGCTGGTTGAGGCGCTGGTTGAGGCGCTGGTTGAGGCGCTGGTTGAGGCGCTGGTTGAGGCGCTGGTTGGGTGCGCGGAGGTGCAGTAGGAGCAGTTGGTCGTGGTGTTGGTTGGGCTTGTGGTTGGGGTGTCGGTGAGGATGGGGCAGAGGGCGTAGAAGGCTGTGCCGGTGGCGGAGTTGTGACGATTGGAGGCGAGGTAACGGTAGCGCTCACGCTTTGGCTGGCAGCGCTTTCTTCTTGGCCACGAACGGCGCTCACAACATACCAATACTGACCGGGCTTTTGCGCAGAGGTGTCCTGGAAGCCTTGATCGCGGCTGCTCCCAATTAGCCGAAACTTTTCAAGGGCGTCGTCAAAACGGTAGATGTTGTAGCTTGTAGCCGATTCGACGGGGGACCAAAGTAGTTGGACGTTAGCGCCCACAACCCGAACTTGAACATTTTGAGGAATGCCTAGAACCTGTGGTACTTGAACAAAACCGTTAGCAATTGGGCTAAATTCGCTTTCGCCGTTTGGTCCAAAACTTTTGATGGTGTAAAAATACATTTTCCCTTGATCAGCTCGTTGATCAAGAAAAACAGTACCTTCAACCCGGGCTATTTCACGGAAAGGTCCAGTATTGGATTCAGAACGATGGACGATGTAACCTTCTACATTGAGCACCTCATTCCAGCTAACTTGAATACGATCACGGAAGGTTCCCAAGCTAGCTTCGATGCGGTTTGGCGGATTAAGACGCTCTGGGCGGCTAATAGGCCGAGCCTTGATAACCACGGCGGTGTGGGTTAATTCCCCAAAAGTGTTATAGTTTATCCAACCATAACCTTGTTCGCCCCATTGCTCCGACCACGAGTTAATCAAGAGAAAGGCGTTTTTGCTATCGTCATAACCGATAAGAGCCATTGCGTGGCCACCGAGGTTGGCTCCCTCCACTTTATCATAAACACCGCCTCGATAACGCGTAAAGTTTTCAAAGGTTCGCATTCCAAAGATAACGACATTACCACTTGCAAGAACCGTTTTAATAGCTAATGTGTTTTTGGGATCAAGCCTTTCATAGCCATCAGTGACGAATTGGGTTGCTTCCTGTTTTGCTTGGGGAGGGGGCTGAAGAGTAAAATCTAAGGTATAGGGCATTGTTTGCAAGGTTGCCGCTCCTTGGTTCTTGAAAAGGTCAACGGCGTGTATAATCGATGAGCCCCTGTCTTGGCCACCATTGATTTGGTTATAGACAAATGAAGGGGAAAAAACCTTGTTTTGAGCATCAACGCCCCAACCACGATAAAAATTTTCGAGAAAGGTTCGAGCGGCGTAGGCGGACGCCCAGCCAACACAGGAGTTAATTCGGTCCTGATAACCCGGCTTAGGTAGGAGAGAACGATGATCAACACTTCGGGGAAGTTGACCTTGTCGTGGTGCGTTAGTTGCACCAGGAATGCTGTTTTGCAAGACCACGGGCACAGGTTGGCTTCCCAAACTAGTTGTGGGTGCTTGAGCCGAACTTAGAGTTACAGAAAAAACTAAGTAAATGAAAATGAATTTATTCTTAACCATTAAAAACTCCTTCAATGTTCAGTGAAATTGATCGAATCGAGGGTCACGTTTTGGTTGATGTCATGAAAAAATATGGCTTGTAAAAGACCGCTTTGATTTGCTTTAGAGTAGCGAACAGTTAACCGTAAGTTATAGCCGGCAACCACCTGGGTTTCCACCTTCACTAATTCAACCAGAGTAATATGCGGTTCGCTTGATTTTAATTTTTCTTTAAGAATTTGATAATCTTTTTGAGCGACATCCCAGGTGACATCCTGTTCCTTCCAATTACCAACTTGGTTTTGAGTGTCTGATGGGGGAGTTATACCATCGAGCTGGGCTGGAGCTTGGCTATAACAAGAGAAGAGTAAAACGAAAAGAAGGAAAACATTTTTTTTCATAACCCAATTATGCCCCTAAATTGGGAAAAATTCAATTTTACAAACCAAAGAAAAGCTTGAGGTAAAGGGCAAAAATCAAAATTGTTAGCACTGATACCGGTAAGCCGAGTTTTAAGTACTGAAAAAAGCCTAGACGAAAACCTTTGCGGCTGGCGCTTTCGGCCAAAATAAGGTTGGCGACACTGCCAATTAGGGTCAAATTTCCAGCCAGGGTTGTTGTTCCTGAAAGAAGTAACCAAAATAAGGTTGGATTGGGTAAGTTTTCGATGATAGGGATGAGGAGCATGGTTGTCGGGACGTTACTAATGATTTGACTCAAAAGAGGTCCGATCCAAACAAAGTGAATAGGATTTTGATTAACAAATGCGGTAAGATAATTTGAAAAATCCTGGAAAAGGATATTGCTGCGAATAGATCCTGTGATGATGAATAATCCCGAAAAAAGAACCATTAAGGAAAGATCAACACGTGAAAACACCTTGTCGGGGCTGATGCGTCGGGTAATCAAGACAAGGCTGATTCCAATTAAGGCTGCCAAACTAATGTTCATTCCTGAAAAGAAGGCGATTATCATCAAAGTAAAACCAAGGATGCTTTTGATTATGAGCGGTTTGTAAAACCGCACCTTCAATTCTGTCTCAACTTGTTGCGGTTTTGTGATGGGTTGAGTCAAAATGATGATAAGGTAGGTGAAGAGAAGAAGAAAAAGGCTGATTGGCGCCATTAAAAGAGAAAAATCATTGAAACTCATTCCCGACGAGGTTCCAATCAGAATGTTTTGGGGGTTACCAATCAGGGTTGCCATGGAACCAATGTTGACGCTAAAAGCAATGCCCATGAGGTAGGGATATGGGTTCATCTTGGTGCGAAATAGAATTTCCATCAACAAAGGAGTAAAAACCATGATCAGGGTATCATTCACCAAAAAAGCAGAAAGTATCGCCGTCAAGAGCATGATGATGAGTAAAAACAGACGCGGGTTGTTGACAAAAATGATTAGTTTGCTCGCAACAACGTTGAAAAAACCTGCATAGCCAAGGTTTGAATTTAGTACCATCATGGAGAAGAGCAGCAAAAGGGTTGGTCCGTTGATGAACTTAAGACTATCAAGATAGGCATCGGGTTGCAGCGCTAATAGAAAAATGGCTCCTACCAGTGAAAGGGTGGAACGGTTCATGCGAAACGGAGGAAGCGACCCAAGTGAAATCAATCCTAAGGAGGTTAATCCAATGAGGAGGGGAAAAAACTGAGGCAAAAAATGAGTTAGTAAATTAGAGAGCCCTTCCAATTACTTATTCCACCAAAATTAATGACATTGGTATAGCCTGCACGTGTTAAAGCATTTTTTGCTTGAAGGCTCCGGTTACCAGTTCGACAATAAACAACGATAGTGTCAGTTTTATTTAGAGTAGGGGGAGTGATTAGAATATCAACATAATTGATATTGATTGCTCCTGGAATTCTTCCAGTTTTGAACTCTTCGGGTGTTCGTACGTCCACTAAGTAAAAATTTTTAGGATTTTTAGCCAAGATGTCTGACAATTGTATTGAAGTTAGTTGGGTTTCAGCATTTTGACAATTGATGAGTGTAAAAGCGGTAAACAAGAGCAGGGGAATAAATAGCTTGTACAAGAGATTCTCCTAATTTAAGCTTGGTTTAAAGCCAGTCTTTGCTGCTATTTTGTAAATTCCGCCAAATTTTTCAAGAAGGGTGCTCCAAGTAGTAGATGATTTCGTGTAGAAGACGCTATTTAAATCAGCAGGGAGAACCTTCCAGCTGTGGAATCTTAATTCGTTTTCAAGTTGGTTCGGTCCCCATCCCGAATAGCCCAAAAAAACTCTAACAGAGGGACGTTGGGGCGTGGGAATCTTAGGCCATTCTTCGGTCAAAAAGGTTAGGTCCTTGGCAAGAAAGGGTCCCCAGTCAAACGGTGGGACTTCGTTGCTTTCTTTCATAATGAACAAGGTATTTGGTTCTACGGGTCCACCGAAATTGATCGTTAAATCGCCTGCCTTGCTTGATTTTAGCTCGGGTAAAATTTCGGCGAGTTTAATGTTAGTTGATCGATTGATGATCAAACCAAAAGCCCCATTTGAGTCATGGGCTAGAATTAAAACTACTGAGTGGCGGAAATTGGGATCTTCCAGTTCCGGTTCAGCGATGAGGAAATGGTTGGAGAGAAAATTCTGTTCCATGACTGAGAAACCCCTGACTTTAAATAATATATCGATGTTTCAATGAAGTTACAAACCTAGGTTTTCCTTAGCTTTTGACAAGAGAGCTGGCCGAGCGCATTTATGTTTTATGTGAAACAAGCGACCGTCGATTTTGTATTGCTTTTGATAAATCGCGCAGTATGGGAATTGTTTGGTCCCAACTCAAACATGCATCTGTGATGCTAACACCATACCGCAACACATGAATTGGCCCTTCTTTTTGATTTCCTTCAAATAAGTTACTTTCCAACATCACTCCAAAGATATACTTACTTCCCTCTGCAATTTGGCGTCCTACTTCTTTAGCGGCAACAGGTTGTAGTAAGTGATCTTTTTTACTATTGCCGTGGCTACAATCCACCATGATACGAGGTAAAAGGTGGGCTTCTTTTAAAGCCTCTGCGGTTTTTTCAATGCTAATTTGATCGTAATTGATACCGTGGTTCGAACCTCGGAGAATGATGTGGCACATTGGATTGCCCTTGGTGTGTACAATGGCAGCTATGCCCTGTTTGGTAACACTTAAGAAGTGGTGCGGGATGGCGGCAGCATGGATGGCATCAATAGCAATTTTGATGTTACCGTCGGTGCCATTTTTGAATCCGATAGGGGAGCTAATACCACTGGACAATTCTCGATGAATTTGACTTTCGGTAGTGCGCGCCCCAATGGCACCCCAGCTGATGGTGTCGGCAATAAATTGAGGAGTGATTGTGTCTAAAAACTCACACGCGGCAGGAACTTCCATTTTAGCTAAATCAACCAGAAGCTGACGCGCGATGCGAAGGCCTTTATTGATTTGAAAACTTCCATCAAGAAAGGGATCATTGATGAGTCCCTTCCAACCATGGCGACTTCGCGGTTTTTCAAAATACACTCGCATTAAGATCTCAAGATCATTTTTTAACTCTTGACGGGCTTGATAGAGTTTTTGAGCGTATTCGCGCGCCGCGTCGGGATCGTGAATGCTGCAAGGGCCTACGATGATCAAAAGTCGATCATCGTTTCCCAGAAGAATGTTTTCTACCTTTTTTCGCGAGAGGGCAACAAATTTTTTGCCTTCCTCTGAAAGAGGTATTTCCTCCATCAAAATAGCGGGAGGGATTAAAGGTTTTAATTCTTGGATTCGAACATCATCGGTTTTGTAATGCATTAAATTCAAAGATAAGGAAAATACAAATTTAGCGCAACATATTATATTTTAACTAGTAAAGAGGAAACAATGCAAATTCAACAAAAAGAAGTGGATTTTGCCGTAAAACTGGCTTTAACTGGTGGTAAAAACACATTGAAATATTTTAAGAAAGATATTCTGGTCTCTCAAAAATCAGATAAAAGCCCTGTTACCGAAGCAGACAAGGAGACAGAATCACTGATGCGACAACTCATCAGGGCTCAGTACCCGGATCACGGAATTATTGGCGAAGAAGAAGGAAGCGAGGAAACGACGAGTCGGTTTTGTTGGGTCATTGATCCCATCGACGGGACAAAATCGTTCATCCATCAAATACCGCTCTACACGGTGTTGGTTGCCCTCTTGGTTGACCACAAACCAATGGTTGGTGTGATTTACCAACCCGTCTTGGATGAGCTTGTCTGGGCTGCTGTAGGAATGGGTTGCTTTTACAATGGGAAGCCAACAAGTATTCGCCCATGTAAAAGTTTAAAAGATGCCTGGCTTCATACTACCGATACTTCTGATTTGTTGCGTACTTGGCCAAAATCGGTGGAACTTTTGAATCGATGTGGATACTCGCGGACTTGGGGTGATGGCTATGGCTACCTGCTGGTTGCGAGCGGACGAGCAGACCTCATGGTGGATGCGAAGGTGAATTTTTGGGATGTGGCGTGTGTCGAACCCATCATCACGGAGGCTGGCGGAATGATAAGTGACTTACAGGGTAATGAGGGACTTGGCAGCTCTTGCATTGCCGGTAATCCCGTGATTGTGAAGGAGGCTTTGGAGCTTTTGGCATGACTGGACCCTATTTTTTCTTTAATGATCGATTTCTACCCATTCAGGAGGCCAAGGTCTCCTTGGACGATATTTTTGTCATTTACGGATACGGAGTTTATGAAACCCTCAAGGTGCGGAAAGGTGTTTTATATTTTCCGGAAATGCACGTGGAGCGCCTCATGCACAGCGCCAAACAGCTTATGCTGGCACATCCTTGGCAGCAAAAGCAAATTTTAGAGGGATTACATACCCTGGTGAAAGTCAATCAGATTGAAAACGCGAACATTAAAATCCTTCTTTATGGAGGAAAAACGGCACAGGATGCTCGATTGTACATCATTCAATTAACCCCCTTATTTCCCGATCGTAAACTATATTCCAAAGGCGCAAAGGCAATTTTATTTGAAGGTGAGCGATGGATGCCCCAGGCAAAAAGTTTGAATATGTTAATGAGTGCCCTTGCTTTTAATAAGTCACAAGAGCAAGGAGCTTATGACGCTCTGTTGGTAAATCGTAATGGTCAAATTACTGAAGGGACTAGAACAAATTTTTGGTATACCGATAATGTTCGGCTTTATACTCCTCCTCCGCATCAGGTGCTCGAGGGAGTTACCCAGCTAACGGTTATAGAGTGTGCTAGACTTATAGGTCTGGAAGTTGTCTATCGTGAATTTGCAGTAGATGAGCTAAATTCGTGGCAAGGTTTCTTTTTGACGAGTACAAGCACCAAAATTATGCCACTTGCTCAAATTGAAGATAAGCAACTACCCCTTTCTAACTTGGTCAAGATCTTGATGAAGTCCTATGATGAATGGCTAGAAAACAGGGTCAAATCCCTGTCAAAATAAAACTCTAATATATTTTTAACACACTTTTAAGAACTCCAAGATACTTTTATGGACAGGAGGTGTATATGGCTCAAGTAGTTATTAAGTCGAATAGCGAGGCCTACAAGGGAAAGGCCCTGGCTTTGACAAAGGACGGGGCTATCCTTCATCTTGATGGTCTCAATCCAGGTTTAATACCTGGGGAGCAAACCCTTGTTGTTGCTGAAGAGTCATCCTACAAGGGGAAGATAATTTTTAAGGAAGTACATGGTGAATCGTGTCGACTTCATGTACGGTTTTTGAACTAGTTGGATTCTTCCACAGAAGATCGTAGAAAAGAACCCATCCGCAGGTGAGTTATCCACTCACCATGCGGATCTTTTTCAAACAAATTTAAAATTTCATCGCGAATTTTCAAAATAAGGTGAGAGTCTTTTTCCCAGTTTGCAAAATTAAGTTTCACGTTGCCCGCTTGTCGTACCCCTAAAAATTCCCCCGGGCCCCGTAGTTTCAAGTCCATTTCTGCAAGCTCGAAACCATTGGTGGTAGATCGCATTATTTTTAACCGTGTTTTTGCTTCTTCAGTGAGATTTGGGGAATAAACCAAAAAGCAAAATCCTGGAAGGCTTCCGCGGCCAACCCGACCTCTTAATTGGTGTAGGGCGGATAAGCCAAATACCTCTGCATGGTAAATTACCATGCACGTAGCATTCGCTACATCAACCCCAACTTCAACAACGCTGGTCGCACATAGAATTTGAATTTTACCTTGATTAAATTCCACCATGACGATTGATTTTTCAGCATCTTTAAGTCGCCCGTGTACCACGCCAATTTTTTGATTGGGAAAAACTGATTTAAGTGTAGAAAAAACCGTGTTGAGATCATTCAAATTTCGTTTTTCAGATTCGTCGATAATTGGGACAACGATGTAGGCTTGCTGGCCTTGGTCTAATTTTTCTTGCAAAAATTTCCAGACTCGCTCAATATGATCAGTCGTAACCAGATATGTCGTTATTTGGGTTCTGCCAGCAGGCAGGTCGGGCAGACTGGTCACATCGAGGTCTCCAAAAACGGTCAAGGCAAGGCTTCTCGGTATGGGGGTGGCACTCATCATCAACAAATGCTTTGGATCTCCATCTTTGAGAAGCTGTTCGCGTTGCTCTACTCCAAAGCGGTGTTGTTCGTCCACGATCACATACCTCAATTTTTTCCAGATAATTTCTTTTGAAAGTAATGAGTGCGTGCCAACAATCAGGGAAATACTCCCTTCTTTTATTTCATTGAGAATTGCTTGGCGTTCACCCGTTGGGGTAGATGAGGTGAGTAAGGAAATTTTGATTCCTATTGAGCCAAGGAGCTTACTAAAGTTTTGGAAATGCTGTTGCGCAAGGATTTCAGTTGGAGCTAAAAAGGCGACTTGGTTTTCTGCTTCGATAAGTGGTAACGCAGAGAGAACAGCCACCAAGGTTTTTCCGGCTCCAACATCGCCTTGAAGCAAACGAGCCATACAGCGACCTGATTGCAAATCAATCAGAATTTCTTGGAGCGATTTTTGTTGACCCTCAGTTAGTTTGTAAGGAAGGGAATCAATGACGCGATTCATCAAGTTCAATGAATAGTAGGGTTTTTCCAATAGAAAAGAAAGTCGCTTTTGTCGTTCCAAGAGGGTGTTTCCAATCAAAAACCATAGTTCCCGAAAAGCAAGTTGTGAACGAGCTTGATTGATATTTTCGAACGCGCTTGGTTGGTGAATTTGGTCGAGCGCCTCTTTCCAGCTTGTAAGATTAAATTTAGTTTTGATTTCAAGCGGAAGTTCATCAGTGATTTCAGAAAGAAATCCAAGAGCTTGTTGAACTGCTTTACGAATGCTAGCCTGTTTGAGACCAGCTGTTGAGGGATAGATGGGGAGGATGCTTCCAAATCCTGGCGGTTTGGGCTTTTCGTGGGTGACTTTAGAAATTTCAAATTGCGAAGACTGAAATTCTTGGTATTGAAATTGAAAATTTCCATATAGATGAAAAAACGCTCCAACTGGGAACATGTCTTTAAGGTATTCCCTGTTAAAGCACAAAAGAGTGCCTTCTTGATTTAAGTGATCCGAAAACCTTATTTTTAAGGTGGGACGATGATTGCCAAACCATTCTTGAGATAAAACGCGACAAGTAGTTAGAGCAGGTTTATTTTGGGTAGCTGCTTCTTTAACACCAACAAGGCGGGTTCGGTCCTCATAACGCCGTGGAGAGAGAAATATCAAGTCCAGCGAGGTGTAAACCCCCATTTTAGCGAATAACTCGGTAAGGTGTGAACCAATTCCTTTCAGTCGTCGAATTGATAAATTAAAATCTTTAAGGTACATCGAGTTCCATAAGAAGGAGCGAGATCCATCGTCGTAGCCAATGTCCAGCGATGAAGAGAAGAACCAACACAAAGATGAAAATAACTAGACCCGTTCGATAGGTCAAAAAACCTTTACGTAAAATCAAACCTATTTTAGTTATTGGGGGCATTAGGAGAAGATCGAGGGCATGCCAAAGAGGTAGTATTTTCAAACTGGGAAAGGCAAAAGCGAGCAAGCGGATAAGGCTCAAAATGATGAAGAGAGCTAAAAGAAAACTGAGCAAACTCCAAACCAACCCAACAATGAAATCAAAAATCTCAAACACCCCGGGAAAGGAGGAGCGGTAACTTAGAGAAAAGAGAATGTAATTCATCATTTGAAGAAGAGCAATGGCGGCAACCGGACTAAGATCCAAATGGTTAAATCTTAAAAATTTAAGCCTCCGAAATAGGTATAAATATGGGTCAACAATTTTTCCTAGGAATATGATTCCTTGGTGCTGGATACCAGTCCATCCCAGAATAATTCTGAGTGCAATGAGAAACATGTAAATTTGAATTAGGGAAATAATTAAGTTTAAAATCAACATGGCGTTCGTCTTCTCAAAAAAGGTTTCGTTAATGTTAAATGAATGTAGGGTTTTGTTTCCAACATTTTAAGCACCAAGCCTGCTTTTGAATTTTTTCAATGAAAGAGTCAGAATCTTCAACGGTAATTCCTGTTTTGAAAACAAGAGGTTCATACAAACTTAAGAAAGAGTTCACTTCAATGAAAAGGGGCGAGTTCCCACGGTGAGCTTGAAAGAAATCGAAAATGGCTGTTATTTCACTTGGTCGATAAGTTTTTCCAGAAATTTCCACGTAAACGGCCATGGTTGTAGCTTTTAAGGAATCGACTAAGACTAATTCTTCTACGGTGAATTGGGCTTCTGATTGATAGAAACCAACTCGTCCCTTGAGTCCCACCACGTTGCCATCGACAAAATGTTCGGAGCAATTTTTATAAACGCGGGGAAAGACCCTAACATCTATTTTACCCATGAAATCTTCGAGTTTGCCGACAGCCATAACCTCGTTGTTCTTTGTGGTGAAGGTTCTAACATCAGAAAGAATTCCTAAAATTTGGAAGGTTGCTTGTGGATTAACGGACTTAACATTTTTAAGATTTAAATTAGAGTATTGTTCCCAACGACCGCGATACTCATCTAAGGGGTGGCCAGAGGCGTAAAATCCAAGTAAATCGTGCTCTTCCTCGAGTTTTGTTTTAAGATCGATATCCGGGAGTTCATTCCATTGAATCGGTGGTAGATCGTCTCCAGGATTGCCAAATAAGGCTCCCTGACCTGATTCATTTTCCTTTTTTAACTTATTGGTTCTCATGATTACTTGGGGTAGATAATGTTTAAGGGTAGGGCGATTGTGCCCTAAACCATCAAAGGCTCCCGCTTCGATTAGGGCTAACAATTGTTTTTCACTGAGCACCCGATTATTTGTTCGAAAAATAAAATCCTCTAAATCCTTAAATAAACCACCCTGCTTACGGGCCCGTAATATTTCGTCAACCGCTGCCTCCCCTAAATTTTTAATTGCCAAGAGACCATAAATGATTTTTCCTTCAACCACCGTAAAGTGCTTATCCGATAGGTTGATATGGGGAGGGACGATTTCAAGGTCAAGGTTTTTAGCTTCTGCAATGTATTCAGCCAATTTTTTGGTCTGGTTGAGTTCATTGGTGAGGTTAGCTGCTAAAAATTCTGCAGGATAGTTCGCTTTGAGATAAGCTGTTTTATAGGCCAAAATTGCATAGGCGGCAGAGTGAGATTTGTTAAAACCATAGGAAGAAAATTTTTCAAGTAAGTCGAAGATTTCGTTTGCTTTTTCTTCTGAAATGCCATGGAGCTTTTTGGTGCTCTCGATGAAAATAGGCCGTTGTTTAGCCATGGCGTCTTTTTCCTTTTTACCCATGGCACGACGGAGTAGGTCGGCAGCACCCAAGGAATATCCAGCCAAAATTTGAGCGGCTTGCATGACCTGTTCTTGATAAACAAAAATTCCATAGGTTTCTTTAAGAATAGGTTCTAGGCTTTTGTGAGGATATTCAATTTTGCCACCCTTTTTCCGTTGGATAAAATCAGGAATGTTATCCATTGGACCTGGGCGATAAAGGGCATTCAACGCGGTTAGTTCTTCCACGCTATTGGGCCTTGCTTTTTTCAATACCTTTTTCATGCCTGCACTTTCAAATTGAAAGACCATCGCACTTTTGCCTTCGCTCAGAAGTTCGTAGGTTTTGGGATCATCAAAAGGAATTTGATCTTCTGTTAAAATAATTCCTCGAGATTTTAACAATTCCAAGGTATTCTGGATCAAGGTCAAGGTTTTTAAACCTAAAAAGTCCATTTTAACGAGACCGCAATCCTCAAGATACTTCATGGTGTACTGTGTTAAGGTTGCACCTGTTTTAGGATCTTTGTATAAAGGCACGTAATCGATAATCTTTGTTTTTCCGATCACCAAACCGGCGGCGTGCGTACTAGCGTGTCGGGGAAGCCCCTCTAAAAAACTTGCTGTGTCAAAAAGCTCTTTGTAGATTCCACTTTTGTTGTAATACACCTCAAGTTCAGGGATGAGGTGAATCATTTTCGCTAGTGGCGCAAATTCTTTAGGGTTATCGGGATCGAGCATTTTATCGTTGATAAACTTGGTGATGTTGTTACGTTCCGTGAAACTAAGGCCTAGAACTCGTCCAACGTCTTTAACAACAGCCTTGGGTTTCAAGGTACCAAAGGTGATGATCTGCGCAACATTTTCCTTACCATATTTCTCAGTCACGTAATCGATCACTTCTTGTCGTCGGACGTAACAAAAATCGATGTCAAAGTCGGGCATGCTGACGCGTTCAGGGTTTAAGAAACGCTCAAAAAGAAGGTTGAATTTAATGGGATCGATGTCGGTAATTCGGAGAGAGTAGGCAACAAGGCTTCCAGCGCCAGAACCGCGCCCAGGTCCTACGGGGATGTTGTGATCCTTTGCCCAGTTAATAAAGTCAGCAACGATTAAAAAGTAACCAACAAAATCCATTAAAATAATGACCGAAAGCTCGTAATCAAGTCTTTGTTGAATTTCTGGTGAGGGAGTTGCATAACGCTTTTTTAAACCCAAGTTGCTGAGATAAACAAAATACTGGGTGGCTCGTTGGTTCATTCGGTTGAAGAAAATCTTCTTAACCTTATCGGCAGCCTCTGCGGTTGTTTTGGTTTTATGTTCCTCATCTAGTTTTGCCAAGAACTCGTCTGTAAAGTTCTTTTCAAACGCATTCGCCACCCGGTTTAGGAACTCAAGATTTTCTAATTCCTTGGTTTGATCGAAACTTTCAGGAACTTGAAACTCAGGCAATAGGGGCCCAGGAAAGGTTAATTCCAGCTGGCAAAGATTGGCAATTTTTAGAGTGTTTTCCAATGCTTCTGGTAGGTCACTAAAAATTTGTTGCATTTCTGTAGGACTTTTGAAGTAAAATTCACTAAGCTCAGGACGTGAAGGCGTAATACTATTTTTAGTTGTGCCTTCAGCGATGCATCGGAGAGTGTCGTGGTATTCGGCGTGTTCAGCTTTCAAATAAAAAACTCGATTGGTCGCAACAAGGGAAATTTGAAGTTTTTTGCTTAATTCAAGTAACTTTGGTTTGTTGGCTTGTTCTTTGGGAGTACCGTGGTCGGTTATTTCTAAATAAAGGCGATCACCAAACTTTTGTTTAAGTTTTTGGAGCAATAATTCCGCATCTTTGATTTGATTGCCTTGTAGATAGTGATAAATTTCCGTGAATAAGCCACCAATTAGTAGAAAGAGTCCTTCGTGATGTTCCAACAAATAATCTAAATCAACGAAAGTTTTATGAAGATCGTTCTGAAAAAAAGACTGAGAGCTCAATTGTTTTAAGTTTTCCCAACCGGTGGAATCTTTAGCTAAAACGATGAGGGGTCTTGGCTCAGTGCTAATTTTGACATTGAGAGATAAACCAATAATAGGTTTAATTCCTGCCTTTTTAGCCTCTCGATAGAATTTAATAGCGGCAAAAAGAGAATTCGTATCAGTGAGAGCGACTGCAGGCATTTCCATGGATTTTGCGGCTTGGATGAGACTCGATATTTGAAGACAAGATTCAAGGAGAGAGTAAACAGAATGATTGCAGAGAGAAACATACATCGAAACCTTTTTACTCCTTTTTTGAAAATTTAGCGTTGGATTCGTAGTCATTGATCTCTCGGAAGTTCTCCATAATCAAATGGTTTACCAGTTTATAGTGGGGAGAGCAAGCTTCAAGCCCATGATTGATCATTTTAGCACAAAATACATTCATCATCCACGATATGTCGCGACGATTGATTGGTAAAGTTTTTCCCACTAAGCCCTCATCCACGGTGCGTTGAATGATGAGGGGGGAATCGGGCAGTTGCACCCCAAATCGCAGGTCTTCTATAATTTTTTTACTGATACGAGCGATGAAAGCAACTCGTACAGGGATTTTAGGATAAATTGTGCTCTGATTGGAGTAATAAGAAGTTATATTCCAAGTAGATTCGGGTATTTTTACTTTTGTTAAAATTTCAGAGGTTTTTAAGGTTATTTGACTCATTTCAATGAAGCGGCTTGAGTCAATCCAACGAGAAGAAGCAAATGAACGTAATTCAAAACTTGCCCCTAGCAAGACTAGAGGTAAAAATAAATCGCCTGGATAGGGTTTTAGGCAGAGATTACCCCCTAAGGTTGCTTGGAAAAAAATTGGGTAGCTGGAAAGATGAAGAAGGGTTTTAGTAAGTAGCGGTGACAATCGCTTGCTGGGAACCTTGAAAATTGAAGCGAGAGATGCTCCTCCGCCAATTTCAAGCCCCGAATCGATGGTACGTATTTTTTTGAGTTCTTCGATTTCATTGATGTTAATTATTGGGTATTTGGGTTGAATTTCTAGTTTTCCATGTTTGATTGGGAACGATGACGCTCCAGCAACAATCGTTGCATCAGGGTAAGATTTTAATAGTTGTAACAGGCTAGGCAAATCCTTGGGGGTGAAAAAATTAAGCTCATCATTACTACTCATTTTTTTCACTCGCGTAACGAGAAATAAAAACGATTAAATCCTCTTCTTGGTGGCAAAAACACGGTACCCAACCGATGATTTTTGTTAAAGACATAACATCTTTTGCTTGAAATATTTTTAATCCATGGTAAAGCAAAAACAAACGTTGTTGGGTGCAAACGGGGCACACTTTACCATTTTGCTGAAGATAACGATGTAATAATTTTTTTCCATGGTCGCTTTCAAAGAATCGAATTGAGGAATACATCTCCTTGTTTTTTATTTGAAAAAGGGGAAGATGGTCTACATCAAATAATTTATTATCAAAAGTGACAAAATCTTTTTGTATATAATAGTAAATTTTGGGTTGAATTTTTTTTAGCACATCTCCAAGCGTTGTGAATAGACCGGCATCAATTGAAAAATTTTTTTTATCCATGCTCCACTGTATTATCATTGAACAATTCTCCATAAAAAGTTGGTTTCCAGGTGGGGATTATTTGTCGGAGGGCTTGTAATAAAGCCGCAGGCAATGTTGTCCAAAGAATGTGTTGTAAACTTTTAAACTCACTTTTGGCCTTTGTTTCTTTTACGAGGATTTGAATTGAGGAAATGGTGAAATTTATGCCTTCAAGAAACCAGCGGCAAATCTGCCAAGCGTTTCTGAATAATATGGAATTAATTTCCGTTTGATTTTCTATAAAAATTGAGTCTACCACGATAACGATTTTTTTGATATCAAGAATTTCTTGAATTTTGTCAAAAGAAATTTTGACGTATACTACGTGGGGCGTTGTCGAAATATAGGGAATTGCTTTCAAATGAACAGGGTCCCATATTTTTGTTTTGGGTCGTCGATAGAGGACGAGTTTTGATATGTTTGATTTTGAACTTTTTCTTTTTTTTGATATTTCTTTCCAGGCACGAAAAATAATTGACGGTAAAATTTCTAAAGAACGACCAACAAGTGAGGGGCCGGGATTATCGGCGTGAGCATCAAACCACGATGAGGCAAGTAGCTTGGAGGGAGATTCCCCCGAGGTGTCTAGAATTCTCTTGATTGAAACTAAAATTTCTTTACTGATGGATAAAGGGGCTGAAATTTCCAGGGATTTCTCCTTGATGGAATACAAGAGTCGAACCGAACAATTGGTCAAGGGTGGCTCAATGAACCCTGAATTATGAAATCCGAAAGCCAATCCAGAACCTTCTTTCATTTTGGCCTTTGCTGACCAATTATTTTTGTCGATCGCCCACCACCGTCTCCAAAATGTTTTTTTATTAAGATAGTCAAACAGCTCAAGAAAATTAGGTGAGTGAACAATTAGCGGATCGTAGTCTTTAGGATTGAGGCGTCGAGCAAGCTCTTGAAGAATGCGGTGGCAGATAAGATTCGCCACTGACTCAGGCCAACTGATCGGAGGTAATCGCGGGGTAGAATGAGTTTCAAGCGACCAGGTTTCCACCCAAAGCCCGGTGTTGGGGAATGCTTGATAGAAGGTGTATAAAAATCGGTTCGTAAGCTCCTCAACGAGAGGACCCTTAAAACCAACGTTCATCTGTGAATGAACTTGTATGTTTTTAATTTCACCAGTTTTTGAATGAAAGATGCTGATTTCAGTTTTTAGGTCGGGACTTAAACAAGGCCACGCATTAAGAAAATCGTCGTCAAGTAAGAATCGAACAGTTCGTTGTAGTTTTACGGCTAAGATGCCGGCATAAAGACTTCCCACGCAGAGAAAGGGCGACATCAAGGATGAGGGAGCTTGATTGGGCGGTACCTCAAAAAAAATATTATCTTCTTCAATCCCCAATATTTTGTGTGCATTTTCAATACTGAGATAGGGCCAGCTTCCAGGTGCTTGAATAAATACTTTTCCTTGATTGAAATGAGCCCAAATTTCTGAAGGCGTGATGGTGGGTATCATGCTCGTTTCTAGCGTATGGGTAAAACTAAATGATTCGAGGGGTTCTAATTGAAAGTTGGGATCTTTTTTCGAAATCGATTGACGAAATAAAACTTCGTTACTTTCGTACCAGGGGTTAAGTGAAAAAGGGTTAACGATGGTTTCAAGTTTATTGGCAGAGTTGGCGAGGGCATCCAAGTTTTCCGAAGCACAAAGGGCAATTCCTTGCCCCTTCCAATTTATAATTTGATCTGCTAGCAGCGGTAAACGAGCATTGTAAATTTCGAACCAGCGATTACCTGGCAAATCTTCCGGGAAAAATAACTTCACATCATCGTTCCAATTTGTGATACGATAACCAACTAGTTTACCAGGATCGTTAGGTGATGTAATGAGTTTTCCCCACATTGGTGGTTGTTTTGATTGAAATACTTGGTTCCAATCAAGTGAAGGTATCATAAACTTCTCTGTTTACTTTTAGCAGTCTTTCCATGACAATTTTAGCGGTTTCTAAATTTAGTCCTGGTCCAATTGGTAGGCTAATTTCCCTCTGGTAACGGTCTTCGGCATAAGGGAATTGAGCAGGGGTAACATTCAATAAATCTTTCCAAAAACTAAGTCGATGTATTGGAATGTAGTGAACCGATGTCCCAACACCCCGATCAAATAGCTTTTCAATAATGAGATTACGGTGATCAGCAGATGGGGTTAATACAGGAAAAAGGTGCCACGCATTGTCTGTGTCCAAGGTTGGAAACTCCCAATTGGGAAATTGTGATTTATGGCTAATGTAAAATTGTGCAATTTCGATACGCTTTTGTTTTAATTGTAGCGCTTTTTTAAGCTGTACCCTACCAATTGCAGCCAAAACATCAGGAAGATTGTACTTGTGACCTAATTCGACCACATCGTACATCCATGCTGGGCGTTTGCTTTGAAAACGATTGAAGGCGTCTCGGTCTATGCCGTGCAAGCGTAATTTTTTTATTTTCTCAATCGCCTTAGAATTGTTGGAGACGATCATACCGCCCTCACCGGTGGTAATAGTTTTATTGGCATAAAAACTAAAAACTCCGATGTTTCCCAGGTTTCCAACTTTTCCATAGGGAGTTTCCACGGGAAACGCATGCGCACAATCCTCAATGACAATCAAGCCTTTTTCTCTCGCACTTTGCCAAAATTCGGGATAACAAGGCTGTCCTCCGAAGTGCACCGGGAGAGCTGCCTTGAGGTAACCAGGCTTGTGGCGCATTAAGTCCTCAACTTGTGAAATATCCATTTGAAACGAATCGGGTGAACAATCAATCAAGATAGGTTCTGCGCCCACGTAACGAAGAACCTCCGCTGTTGCGGTGAAGGTATAGTCGGGCACGGCAACGCGGTCACCTTTTTCAACGCCTAGTCCCAGGAGTGCCAGATGTAAACCTGACGTGGCACTGTTGACGCTAACCGCATGATTAACTCCAATAAAAGCGGCAAACTCTTGTTCAAAGGCGTACGATTCTGGACCAGTAGTCAGCCACCCGCTTCGCAAAACACGGATAACGGCTTCTTCCTCTTCAGGACCAAATTCGGGTTTAGAGTAAGGGATGAACTCAGTACTCTGGCTCATGTTTGTCCTCAACGCTGGGGATGTATATTCTTAGAGCTTGGCGGAGCATGGCGCGATTTCGATACATTTTGGGGTTAAGGGGATCGAAAAAGCATATGGCCTTGACGGTTTCAAGAAATTCTTCTAATCCCACTGGATTTCGACGCCGCACAATTCTATTGATTCGAGGAAATTCGGTTGGAACCACGTCTTCCCAATCTTCCCAAAGTTTTTCGATGAGTTTTTCCCCTTCGCGCAAACCGATATACTCAATGGGAATATCGCGTTCAGGTGTCTTGTTGTAAAATTGGGTCATTTGACGAGCAAGTTCACAAATGGAGATGGGTTCCCCCATGTCAAGGAGATATAATTGGCCACCGGCCCCTACGCCACCCGTTTGAAGCACAAGGCTGGCGGCTTCTGGAATGGTCATGAAATAACGTTTAGCCTCGGGGTGAGTGATGGTGATGGGACCACCGGCAAGGATTTGCTGCTTAAAAAGAGGAAGAATTGAGCCGCGGCTGCCAAGCACGTTACCAAAACGTACAACCATGAAAAGAGAAGCAGAATCGGTCTGGTTGGCACTAAGCACAACCTCTTCTGCTATTTTTTTAGTGGCCCCATAGATTGACGTGGGCGAAACCGCTTTATCGGTCGAGATGAGAACAAATCGTTGAACATGATACTTTTTTGCAGCTTCGACCAGATGGATGGTTGACCATACATTATTGATCACGCACTCAACAGGATTATGCTCCATCATGGGTACATGTTTATGCGCAGCAGCATGAAAGATGATGTGAGCCTTAAGTCGTCCTAATAAAAAATTGATCCATTCTTTGTCACGTAAGTCACCAATAATAGGAACAACAATGGCCTTTTCTCCGACACCTTCCTTTTGAAGTTCGCGAAGTTCTTTTTCGATGTTGTAAATGCTATTCTCACCGTGTCCTAAGAGGTAAAGACGCTCTGCACCCCCTGATAAAAGTTGTCTTGCGAGCTCACTACCAATTGAACCGCCAGCACCGGTGATTAGGACACGTTTTCCTCTTAAGTAAGCGAGACTTTGTTTAAGATTGATACGAACAGGGTTTCTGCCTAAAAGGTCTTGTGGATCTAATTCACGGGTCAGGGCAAGGTGGGCTTCCCCATCGATGATTTGATTGAGGCTGGGAAGAATTCGAATACTAAGGTTAAAATTTCGCTTCAAGGATTGAACTATTTCGCGGAGTTGACCCTTTGTTGCTGAAGGGATGGCGATTACCGCAAGCTCAGCTTCTAACCAATCAGCCATTGAGTCGATAGGGCCAAGAACATCGATGCCTTCTGCCTTCGTGCCTATTTTTTTGGGGTCATCATCTAAAAACGCAATGACCTGCCCTTTGTTGGGTTTTTCGGCATACTCTCGGGCTAGGGCTCGTCCGGCCATGCCCGCACCCACAATGATGACACGTGGAACCTTCATGAGTTAGCTTTCTCCACGAGTTCAAAGGCTAAATCGATCTCAAACAAATTGTTATTGAAGTTCAACTGTATTTTAACGCGTTGTTTTCTTCGGTCAACCTTAATGATATTTCCTTCAAAACCTTCTAGAGGACCCTTGATAATTTTTATCCGCTGGTTTTCATTAAAAAATGCCAAACTAGGTTTAATAACCTCCCCAAAGCGCAAGAAATTCCTGAGTATTTCAACATCGTGCTCATTGAGGGGTTTGGGTTCCTCACCAAACTTTAAAAACCAAAGATAGTTTTCTTGTTTTTGAATGTCCAGATACAAATCAGGACTGATAGAATCAGTTTCTAGGAAGAGGTAACCTGGAAAAAGAGGGGCGATTTTAAGTAGTTTTTTACCCGCTTTTCGAATGTAAAGCTCTCTTTTTAGAAAAATGAAATGGATGTTGTGTTTGTTCAAAAGTTGACGAGTTATTTGCAATGCTTTTTCTTCCATGTTAGGAACACAGCGAACGGCATAATAATTGCGCATTTTCTTACATCCTAGAATGCAAGCCTTTAGGCGTCAAGAAGTTTTGACGAAACTAAAAATATGAAGAAAATCCTGTTTTTAACATTTCTATTTCTGGTAAGCCAAAGTCCCTTGTTTTCGGGAGTTTACATGATTGTGGTAGCAGAGCTGAGACCCACCTCTCAGACTAAACAATCTATTGATACGTTGCGCCAGGTACTTATAGATCAAATTTTTGATGTTTTGTTTGAAACAGGCCACATTGCATTTGATGTTCCCCCTTCAACGCTTAATGGCTGGACCCCGGAGTGGAGATTATCACATATCAGAGAGGCACAGCGCTATGGTGCCACACGGGTTGTCATCATTCGAATTGAGTGGGAAGAAAAACGCAAAGATTTTTGGAATGTAAAATCCTTTCAATGGGCAATTTTAGATGCAAGAAATAGAATGGAGTTGTCTTCAGGAACCTTAGAAATGAATTTTTTTAGTGAAGGTGAAACAGAACTATCGGCGAGTGTGCGTATTGCACAAGAACTCATGAAGGGTTTTCGGGTAGGTTTGCTTCAATAAAAAATTTGCGGGTATCAACAACGTCCACCGTAAAGTTTAATAAAAGATGAAAATACCATAATATATTCTTAGGTTTTTAGAAAATAAAGTGTAACGTAATCTGAATGACTTTCTTGTTCAGATTACTGCAAAATTTTAGTTCCCAAAATTTTTGGCTTTTTAGTAAAATCGGACTATGGTTGTTTTTATTGGGGCGTCAAAATAAAATCACTTATGCAAAAAATTTCACTGCGTATCATTTTTGGGGAATTTTTTTGGATTGGTTTAACAACTCTGGGAGGTGGTTATGCCATCATTCCCCTTGTTTTATCTTTAACTGAAAAATACAAATTGATGGATCATCAAGATTTCCATCAATTACTGAGTCTTGCCCAGATTATTCCAGGACCTGTCGGAGTTAATTTACCCTTATTGATTGGAAGAAAAATTCGTGGTGTATTAGGGGCAATAGCTGCTCTTTTTGGAATACTCCTATCCCCCATAATTATCGTGGTTATACTTACAGCCTGGTTGGAACAAATCAAAGAATTAGCTATTGTAAACCAAATTTTAATAGCTGTTCGAGTTGCTGTTGCTGCCGTGATATTAGTTGCGGGTATGGAATTGTTTAAACCCAAAATTAAAGTACACGAGATCATCGTTTTTTTTGTTATTCTCTTTGTTCTGTTCTTTTTTAAGCTAAATGTTGTTTATGTGCTTTTGATTGGTTTCGTGATGGGAAGTATTTTCTCATTTTTTAATAGGGACTCTAAATGATTTACTTAAATCTTTTTTTAAGTTTCTTCAAAATTGGTATTTTAGGTTTGGGTGGTGGTTATGCGTTTTTGCCGTTAATCCAAGAAGAAGCGGTAAATCAAGGCTACATCAATCCACACGATTTTGCGAATCTCTTAGCCTTGGCGGAAATGACGCCTGGCCCCTTGGCACTTAATACGGCTAGTTATGTCGGGATGAAAACCGCAGGTATACCGGGAAGCCTTATTGCCAGTTTTAGCGTCGTGCTACCGGGCTTACTTTTAGGCCTACTCTTTTTTTGGTTGATGAACAAGCCCAAATTTGAATGGTGGCGGAAGAGTCTTGTACATTTACGACCCACCCTTGCCGCCCTCATCGTTTATGCTGGAGTGAAAATTTTTCTAACCGATTGGGAAGCTCCAAATTCAGAGATGATGATCATTTTGCTGTTTCTTGTTTCATTAACGGCTTATCTATGGTTTAAAATTCATCCTGCCTTGGTCATCTTGTTTGCGGGCGTTTTTGGAACTATTCTCTTTTTTGGTGGGGTCACTATTTGATGAACTTCAATCCAGAATTTTGGTTAGCACCCTTGATTGAAATTGCTCAAGAGATTTGTCAACACCCTAAACGACGTTTTCCTACACGTAAAAGTGACGGTTCATGGGTGACTGAGGCAGATACAAATTCTGATAAAAAAATAATGGAATTGGCGAACCAGCTTGGCATTGGTTACTTGGGAGAAGAGCTGGTTGCGGATTTTCTAACAGAAATGAAATGGAACCAAACGATGCTCATCGTTGATCCCATTGATGGGACAGCCCCCTATTGTAACGGTTTACCCTTTTGGGGGATTTCAATTGGTTTTGTTGCTAACTCGCGGTTTCAAGATGGTTTATTATTTTTGCCAGAAATGAGCCTATTGATTTGGTCTAACGAAAGTGAAATTTGGTCTTACCAAGGCGCATGGACTTCTCTAACCCACGATATCCTTTTGAAAAACGCAAATAAACTGGGTCAGCCTGTACAGCCCCAAGAACATGGGATGGTTGCCATCAGTCAAGCAATTTCAAAGCGCGGAAAATTCCAAAGTCAGCGTTATGTTTTAGCCACTGCTTCTTCGGTTTATGCGTTGAGTCAACTCATTCTGGGTAGGTGTGTTGGTTATATTAGTTCCGGTTGTGTTTGGGATTTTGCGGGGGCGCTACCGATTTTGTCACAACTTGGGTTCAAGGGAAAATTTTATCATGGCAATTGGTTTGACTTGAAGAATGTATGGGAAATTTTTACCCAAGATCAAAATCTTGTTGCCCAACACAATCTTATTCTTGGTAGCACACAAGAAATTGTACTTGAAATCGAATCAGCCTCAATCATCCAATAATGAAAATTGTCCAGCCGACTTTACAAAGAGAATAGGTGGAAGATCACCGTATTTGCGAATTTCATGATTGAAAAAGAGCTTGTCTATCTTAAAGAATTTACTTAAAGGACTTGATTGACTACCCGGCATACCCATCAGGATTAGTCCTGACTTTCCGCTAATATGTTTTAACTTCTCACGGTAGGTTTCCTTGTCTTGGTAGATGATGAGAATTTCTCCATCGATCCGCGCCAAGTCGAGGAGTTCTTCGAGATCTTTTTTAGCTTGTAACATTTCTTGTTCATGATCGATGGTTCGAATAATACGAATGTTCTTGTAGGGAAAGTGTGGATAGCCAGAAATCATCATGTGGGCCAAGATAGCCATAAGGTTACCGTTTTCGAATCCTCGCCACCAAATGTCTATTCTTGGATAAAGATTTGTTGTTGATATTTCTGAGTTCTTGAATAGAAGGATGTTTTTATTTTTCTCAATCAATTGTTCTAGCATTGACGTAGTATCAAACCGAGGGTCAAAAGGAAGAAGGATAGTGTTATATTCCATTCCATTGATTAATCCTGTTTGAGCAATGTTGAGGCAGACGTTTGAAAATTTTTGCGAAGAATTGACTAAAAAGTACTGTCCATCATTGGGGGAGTTAGTGTTGGATTTTTCGGAAGAGAGAACAAAGATATTTACAATTCCTAAGTTTTCACCAATCATGCGTCCTATTTGAATGGTTGCCTCTTTGGTGTTGAGATCGTCTTGAATGGTGAAAACACCCACCACTGGCCGCCAATTTTTTTTGCCCTTAGCAATTTTTTTTAATTTGCTAAGTGACCATGACATGATCCTGAAGATAAAGCCCCACCAGACACCCTCTAGTTGGTTAGCGATGGGTCTACGTGAAAGAAGGTAATAGAGGAGCATTTGAAAAGAGAATACGGCTACACCAAGAAGTATGTTATCAAGTGAAATAAGAACGATGGATAAAAGAAATCCCAGAAGGTTAATAGCCCAATGTCCCCAGGCAGTGGGACGAAAACTGGGGTTCATGCTAAGACGCTCAAGGAAGGCCGCAAAGTTAATCCAACCAAAAAGCATTAAATAGGCAATGCCTACAAGACGGGCAATAAAGGCTAGGTCTCCACTTAAGATGACCAAGATGGAAATGATGAAAGTGAGGATGATGGCAAATCGAGGCTCCTTACCCTTTTTGGTGAAATCATCCCCTAAAAAAGTGAACATATTTGGAAGAACCTTGTCTTTGACAATGGCTTGCAACGTGAGGGGAGCCGTAATGAAAAAAGCAAAGGAGCTTGAAGATGTGGTCACAAACACACCAGCAAGTAGCGAGATGTATAAAATTGGACTGGAAGCAAACACGTCTAGTAGGTTTAAAGAAACAGAGGCTTTAGAATCAAAACTAAGCAATTGGGGCTTAATAAAGGAATAAACAAAGGCTAATCCTAAGTAAATTAAAAATGTAATTGTAATGGCCATAAAGGTGCCATCGCGTATCGATTGACGTGGATTTTTCAAGAGTCCGCTCATTCCGACACCGGCAATAAAACCCGTTACCGCGGGAAAAAAGATGGTGAGTCCAGACCAAAAACTAATTGGAGAACTTTCATTGAAAAAGTAGGAGCTTGAATTAAAGATGGGGTCATTGTTGAAGGTTGGGTTGATGAAAAGGGAAGCAAACGTTGCTGAGATGGAAAGGAGCATCACAAAGAAAATTCCTAGCTGGATTTTGCTGGTGAAATCAGAGCCAATCAGGGCGAAGATGAATGCTAAAAAAATAACCAAACCCGCAACGAATTGTTGTTGAGCGAGTAAAGTTAACCCTTGAGAGTCCATAAAATTCGTAAACCAATCAAAGTTGCGTAAAACATTCACAATCGAGATAGAAAAGCCCATCGAATAAAAGCCAATACTAATGGCTTGTCCTAGGTAAAGCTGAATGCCAAGGCTTCCTCCAAAAGTGCTTCCTAAGGAAGTTTTGCTTAGGGCGTAAATCCCACCTGAAGCAACTCGACCTACACTGGAAGCGCAATCATTGATGGAAAATGTTGTGGAAAGACTTACCATGTGAGCCAGAACAATAATGGCCGCAGTTGGCAAAAATCCAAATGTAGAAGTCAAATTTGGTAGAAGAAGAAAAATGACGGCGCCGAAAATAGCCTCAAAGCTAGGAATAAAGACGCCTCTAAATGTTCCATATTTCTTAGATTCCACGATTGGATTTTATCGAAGATGATTTTACTTTTCTACCTCTTGATATTTTAGTAATTTCAAATGAAAATACCGCTTAGGGATAATTATAATGGAGATTCTTTTTTGGCCCGCAAATTATGTCAGTTATTCTATCGTCTTCATTATTTGGTTGATTACTATCAACTTATTTCTTGCTTCAGCTTTCAAAAAGAATCCGATCATTGTTAAAACAAATCTGATCTACTTAATTCCAATGATATCCGTGGGTTTTGGTTCGTTTATTGCCGGTTATTCAGGATTACCCATTTGGTTTGTTTTAGTTCTTATGGTGGTGTTTGGATACCTTATGTACATTCTACCCCTTATTGCTTTAATACAGCGTCTTATTGTGAAAAACTTAAATCAGCTTGTTGAAAGCACTCGATTACTCAAGCAAGGGGATATAAAAATAACTCAAAATATTGAGGTACATGGTTTCGATGAATGCGGTGAAGTAGCACAAAATCTTAATCAATTCATTAAATCCATGGAAGAATTTGTTGATACCTTAAGAGCGTCAATTAATTCTGGTAAAGACTTAGGGAATGACCTTTCTTCGAGTTCAGAAGAAATGAATTCAACATTAATTGAAATGGAAAGGACGCTCGAGAGTTTGAAAGTTGGTATTTCTAAGTTAGATGAAGTTCAGAAGAAAGCCAGAACCTCGGTTGAGGAAATCAAACAAGAAACTCAAAAGACCAACCAAGCGATTGAAGAGCAATCCCAGTGGATTGAGCAATCAAGTTCCAGTGTTGAACAAATGGCGGCGAACATTTCGAGCATCACCAATGTGACTAAGGATAAACGCGGATTATCCGATCAATTAGCCGAAGTTGCGAAAGAGGGAGAGCAAGACCTCAATAACACCCTCAAAAGTATGCAAGGAATCAGTCAGGCCGCTAATGTCATTTTTGATTTAATTAAAATTATCAACCAAGTTGCTGCTCAAACCAATTTGTTAGCTATGAATGCTGCCATTGAGGCGGCCCATGCCGGCGAAGCGGGTAAAGGTTTTGCTGTGGTAGCGGATGAAATCAGGAAACTCGCCGTTACCACTGCTGGGAATGCAAAGAACATTTCGCAAAGCCTCAAATCAATCATGGGCCAAATCAATGATACATCAAAAACCACCCAAAAAACAGCGCAACGTATCTCTGCTATTTTTGAAGGAATTCAAGAAGTAAGCAGTTCAATGCGTGAGACCCTAATGGGGCTTCAGGAACTCAATGAGGGATCTAAACAAATTGTTCAAACCTTTATTAACCTCAATCGAATTACAGGTGAAGTAAGGACTTTTAGTCAAAATGTTTATCAAAAAACCATTCAAGCCGTTGGATCTTCCGACCAGGTTACTCAGTTGTCAGAGGAAGCAAACAATGGATTATCTGAAATTCTAATAGGAGTTCGTGAAGTTCGAAATGCTGCTGGAATTCTTACTGGGTTGAGTGAAAAAAATTCGTCAAACATGAAAATCTTAGAAGAACTTGCCTATCGATTCAAAAAATAAACAATGAATATACAATGGTTTCCTGGCCACATGGAGAGGGCCAGAAAACAAATTATCCAAGCAATAAATAAGACTGATATTGTGGTGGAGCTTTGTGATGCGAGAGTGCCTGAAAGCTCAAGAAACCCGCTTCTTTTGAAACTAATCGAAAGAAAAAGACATCTGGTTGTTTTTAATCGAATTGATCAAACCGATATGAGCCGTTTTCAACATTGGTTATCGCAACAACCAGCTTTTTCAAATGAACAAGGTTTGTTGATTAGCTGTAAACCACCAAAGGGAATTGAATTACTCAAGCTGCGCCTACAACAAGAATGCAAAAACCTGAAAAATGGGGGACTTCGTCCTGGAAGGATTCTTATTGTTGGTATTCCCAACGTTGGCAAAAGCGCCTTGATTAACATTCTTGTCCAAAAAAAGAAAACAGCAGTGGCAAATCGGCCTGGTCACACAAGGGGAATACAAATGGTTTCAGGAGAACAAGGAATGATGCTTTTGGATTCTCCAGGAATTCTTTGGCCGAAATTTGATGAACCTGAGATCGGCTATAAGTTGGCTTTAATAGGTTCCGTTAAACCAGAGATTCTTGATCCCGTTGAGTTGTTACGATATTTTTTTGCTCACCTAATCCAGTATCACGGGGAACAACTTGTCTCTCGATACCGACTTGAATCAAAACCTGAAAACCTAGACGATTTACTTGTTTGGATCGCCAAGAGAAGAGTTCCTTTAATGCCTCACGCTCAGCCGGATTTCCACTCGGCAGGCTTTCTTCTTTTGAAAGAATTTCAAGAAGGATATTTAGGGCCAATTTTTTTAGATTGAAAGTTTAAAACCATGTTATATAATTATTTTGAGATGGAAGGTTCAACCAAAATCTTGCTTGTTTTGTTTGTGTTGAGCAGTGCCGTTTTTGGTCAGGTAAAATTGATACCAAACCAAATAAACGACCTAACCTTCCAACTAGTCTTCAAAATTTTTCCTCTCTTGAATTTAGAAGAAGCTGAAAATTTTCTAAGTATTAACTATGATGACTCGAATTGGAAAAATTTTTATGCCCCAGGAAGTTGGGAAAATAGTCCATACCAACAACACCGTGGACCAGTCATTTACCGTCTAACATTTTTTTTGGACAAGGTACCTGAAAACCAATTTGCTTTTTATTTAGGATACGGCATTGATAATGATTGGACATATATTAATGGCCATTTTTTAGGGCATAATGGTATTTTAGAAAAAATTGAAACGTACACAGCATACGATGTGCAACGGTTTTATCTGGTACCTATATCTGCTCTCCAACCAGGGAAAAATGTTTTAGCTATTGTTATTAAACCTTATTCACGAGTCGGAATTTTCCATGGTAATATTTTAATTGGACCCGTACACTTAATAAAAGATACCCTTCTCCTTGAAAATTTGATCTTGTCGATATTTTTGGGAATTTATTCGTTGGTTGGGTTTTCTTTTCTACTTTTGGCAATCAGAAGCCCTAAAGAAAAGGTTAATTGGGGTTTTTCACTTTTTATTCTTTTTTTTACCATCTATTTTTTTATCAGAAGTCATTTAAAATTTTCCATTTCATTGGATTACCTTTTACTGAAGAGACTTGAAATTATTGTAATCGCAATCGCTCCCAATTTCTTTTTGTATTTTCTGCTAAACTTTTTCAATATAAAACACACTAGATTACACTTTACGTTTTATGGAATAAGTTTTCTTTCGATTTTGCTTCTGATGGTGGCCCCTGAAAACAAGCATTGGTCTTCAATACTTTTTTATCTCTTGCAACCTTCTTGGATTTTTTTGATGGGATTGAGTCTTTGGATCTTAATTAAAAATTTTTCGAAACATCCCGACGCGAAATCGATGACAATTAGTATAGGCCTAGTTATTTTAGCATTGCTTTACGATATTTTTGTTTCACGTCAAATTTATTTGTTTCCGAGAATTCAATTCATTTCGCAATTTGCCTTTGCGTTTTATATTTTGACGACTAGTTGGAACCTTGCATCCCGGTATCGACGAATGTACCACAAGTTAGAGGAAATGGTTGAAGAGCGAACTGCAAGCTTAAAGAAGGCTAACGAAGAATTGGAACGTATTGCAACCCATGACCATTTGACCGGATTGTACAATCGCATGGAGTGGCACCGAAGGCTAGGAGGGGAATGGGATCGGTTTCGAAGATATCGCATGAGCATCAATAAACCTTTTTCAATCTTGTTCATCGATTTAGATAACTTCAAAATGGTTAATGATTCCTATGGTCATCAAGCAGGAGATGAGCTTTTGATCATGCTCAGCGATATTATGAAAACAAAGCTTAGATCTGTGGATATTAGTGCGCGTTTTGGTGGAGATGAGTTTGTACTTCTTTTGCCCGAAACCGATGCTCAAAGTGCTCAAATTGTAGCAAACAAAATTTTGCTTGAGTTTCATGAAAAATTAAAGACGCTTATGGATAATTGGACGCAAAAATCTTCCGGAGTAATACCCGCTTATAAGTACCCGGGCATGTCAGTCGGTATCGCAGAATGTCCCGAAAATGTAGAAATAAGCCCCGATCAACTCATTCAAAAAGCCGATAAGGCTCTTTACGCTGCAAAAGAAGCGGGAAAGGGAAAAGTAGTTGTTGCATTATAGTGAAATATTAATAAACTAATTACATGAAAAAGCTTTTTATTTTTATCATTGCCCTACCTTTAGTAGGTCAAACGTTGAGTAGTCCCGCGGATTTCCGTGCGGCCTATCAAGCTGCAAAGCAGGAGTTTCAAACCAATCCTAATTATGAAAATAGTTGGAGGTTTGCGCGTGCGGCTTACAATTTAGGTCGTCATGGTACCCCGGCAAACAGAACAGAAGAAATGAAAGCCTTGTTTCAAGAAGGAAAAGATGCAGCAGATAAGGCGCGCAATCTTAATCCTCGCGGAGTTGAAGGGCACTACTGGTTTGGTGTTTGCTTGGGAAGCTGGGCTGAAACAAACGGTATCATGGCAAGTTTGTTCGCGGCGGGGGACCTTCTTGCAGCAGCTAATCAAGCAGCCAATATTGACCCTCGTTACCTCAATGCGGCTCCCTTAGCACTTAAAGCCAGGGTGCTCCACAAAGCACCGGGGTGGCCAGTGAGCGTTGGGGATAGAAATCAGGCCGAAATTGATCTTCGCCGAGCCCTTACCTTAGGGGGGGATAAGAGCCGTTCGGTTTATAAGTTTTTAGCCGAGCTCCTTGTTGATTTAGGAAAGCGCGAAGAGGCCAAACAGATGCTTCAACGTGGGTTGGCCCTGCCTCCCGATACGGAAAACCCTGTGGCTGATAATAAGGACATCAAGGAGATGCGCGATCTTCTCGCTAAACTTTAAGAACCTGGGGTAAAGGCAAAAAAACTTGACAAGAGCCGAATATATAGTTATATTCATATATAAGGAGTAAGATATGGTTCGGCTCTACAGTACACCACATTGTCCGTACTGCGTCCAAGCGAAACGTTACTTAAAAGAAAATGGTATCCCCTTTGAGGAATATGATGTGTCTAAAAATCCTCAAAAAGCTGAAGAAATGTTCCGAAAGTCGGGTCAGATGGGTGTTCCCGTGCTCGATGTTCGAGGTCGCATCTTGGTCGGTTTTAGGCCCGACGATATCATTAAGGCTTGGAAGCGGTAGCACCTCTTGAAAGCGGCTTGGTAGGTTGGCATGATGTAAGTAGCCCATGACGAGCCGCTACCTAATTTTAAGTGACATTCACGCAAATCTAGAAGCCCTTGAAGCCGTTTTGGAGTTTTGTCAAGGGCAATTTTCCCATATTTTAGTTTTGGGAGACTTGGTTGATTATGGTCCTAACCCAAATGAAGTTGTTCGATTGTTAATGAGTTACGACGCCACCTGCATAGTTGGCAATCATGATGCAGCGGTTTTGGGGGACTACGATTTGAGTGAGTTTCGGTCGGAATGGCATCCCGTGGTGCGTTGGACTACATCGCAAATCAATGAGACCTCACGGCTTTTCCTAAAAAGCTTGCCCCAAACAATGGCTATTGAAGAAGCCTTTTTCGTGCATGCCAACATCACCGATCCACTTCGAGGATACATTCTGAGCACCGCTCACGCCCAGGATCAATTGCAAAGAAGCAAGTACCCCATTGTTTTTTTTGGGCACACACACCTATGCCGTGTTTATCAAAAAGACCCAAAGGGAAGGGTCAGTGCCTTCACGCCTGAGCATTTAGAAGAACTCATTCTTGACCCAAAGCATCAATACTTGATCAACCCAGGAAGTGTTGGGCAACCGCGCAATGGGGATCCACGTTCATTTGCCTGTATCTGGGAACCGCAAAAGAAACGCGTCCAATTTTTAAGAATCCCCTACAACATTGCTGAAACACAGCGAAAAATCCGACTTGCGAGACTCCCTGAGGTGCTTGCGCAACGATTACAGGAAGGGCTGTAACCCAATTAGTGAACTTGAAATTGAAGTTTGTAGAGGTTGTAGAACATCCCGTGTTTTTCTAATAGCTCTTGGTGGGTTCCAGCTTCGACTAGTTTCCCCTGATCAAGAACTAAAATAAAATCGGCGTTTTTAATGGTGCTGAGGCGGTGGGCGATGATAATCGAAGTACGATTTTGAACGACTTCAGCAAGTGCTTCTTGAATCCATTTTTCTGTTTCCGAATCGATGTTAGCGGTGGCCTCATCTAGGATCAGCACAGAGGGATTCTGACATAAAACGCGGGCAAAGCTGACAAGTTGACGTTCTCCTGCACTCAGGTTGGAACCGTTGTTACTTAATTCAGTTTCCCAGCCTTTGTCTAAGCGAACGAGTACTTTACTTAGACGGCTTCGATGGGCGGCGCTTTCTAAATCTTGCGCTGAAATGTTGCGCCCCAGGGTGACGTTTTCACGGATGGTGCCATGAAAAAGCTGTACGTCTTGAAGAACGCTTTGTACATTTTGGCGAAGGCTTTCGAGGCGGAATTGACGAAGGTCAACATTGTTTACCAGAATTTGCCCTTGGGTAGGATCCCAAAATCGGCTAATGAGGTTGGTGATGGTGGTTTTTCCGGCACCGGTATAACCAACGATGGCAACTGTTTTATTTGCTGGAACCACGAAGCTCAAATCATGGAGTACCGTGTCGTCCGGATGGTATCCAAAGCTGATGTTTTTGAATTCAATTTGGACATTTGTGTTTGGAAATTCGAGTTCCCCGAAATTAGGAATGCTTGAGCTTTGCTCTAAAAATTTGAAAATTCGTTCGCTACCCGACATGGCACTTTGCGTAATGCTGAAATATTCGGCGAATTCTCCAACGGGTCCAAAAAATAAACGTGAGAGTTCGATGAAAGCAATCAAGGTTCCCAAGGTAAGGACCTCTTCGAGTACCATCGAACCACCGAACCAAATAATCATTCCGAGGCTGATGGATAAAAGAACATCGATCAAAGGACGAAAGGTGGCGTTGACATACATTTCACCCAAAGATGCTTGCAATGCCTCCTCATTTTCATGGGCAAATTTTTGTTGGGTGATTGGTACCTGGGCAAAAAGCTGAATGATGCTCATTCCCGAAAGATGTTCGTTGAGGAAGGTATTCAAACGGGAAACGGATTGCCGAACGCGACGAAAGGCGTGACGGCTTTGAAGACGAAAAAACAAAATTAAAACGATCACGAGGGGAAAAGTAGAAACGGTGATTAAACCTAATTGGAAATCAACACTAAGGATGACGAGCACCACTCCAATCATCATAAAGATATCACGCAAAAAGCCTGAAATGAGGTTGTTCACAAAGTCGGAGAGAGTATCTAGGTCAGAGGTCAGGGCGCTAACCAATTTTCCAACACGCTGTTCCTGGTGCCAGGCTAGGGATTGACCCAAAAAGTGCGCATAAAGTTTTTGGCGAAGGATGATGATGAGGTTTTGTGAAAGCATGGTCAAGAAAAATATGGATAAGAAATTCGAAACCAGGCTAACCACGAGAATACCAAAGTAAAGTGCTATGTCTCCAAGAGGAAATTGATCAATCTGAGCCAATTGAATCAGGTTAAGGACTTTATCGATAACGTTTTTAATGATGATGGGTAAAAAGAGTTCACTGCTAGCAGAAAGCAGCATGAAGAAAATAGCGATGATCAAGTTTGGGTAAAAGGGCTTGATGAGGCTCAATAACTTTCGGAAGATTTTTAGGTCAAAAGTTTTTTCTGAAAGGATTTCATCCATCGATGGTCTTCCTTTGATAGTAATGTTGAATAGCAGCTATGTTGGAAAACATTCCTTCTTGAGCTAGGAGTTCTTTAGGGGAACCGCTCTGGATGAGCCGTCCACCATCGAGAACAAGCACTTGGTTACAATTCATTAAGGTGCTGATGCGATGACTGATGATGATGATGGTCCGAGTTAATTGGTGGGAAAACAGGTACTTAATGATGTGGGCTTCCGTTTTGGCATCAACTGCCGACAGTGCATCATCCAAAATCAGGATAGGACGGGAGGCAAGAAGAGCGCGAGCCAAGGCAACACGCTGTTTTTGACCCCCTGAAAGGGTAATTCCGCGTTCACCAACCAAGGTTTGTAAGCCCTTTGGAAAAATGTCAAGGTCTTTGGCAAGTCCTGCAATTTCAATCACGCGAGTTAGCTCTTCGTCAGTGGTATGTGGGTTTCCCATCAAAATGTTATTCCGAATGGTATCGCTAAAAAGAAAGGGAGTTTGTGGTACCATACTGAAGCAAGCCCGCAAATCATCGAGAGGCCATGTTCGGATATCTTGCCCCCCCATGAAAATGGTGTTGGGCGGGGGTTCCAATAAGCGGCACAAAAGCCATGCAAGGGTCGATTTTCCTGAACCTATGGTTCCCAGAACACCAACGACCTGTTTTTCTTCAATCATGAAACTTAAGTTTTCAATGGCGGGGGGTAAGTTTGGCTGATACTTAAAGGTGAGATTGTTGATCTTAATTGGAAAAAAATTTTCAGGGCGTTTTGCCTCTTGGGAGGAGGTGATGAGAGGGGTTGTGTCGATGATTTCAAACAAACGCCTTAGGCTAGAGGCACCCCGTTGAAGCATGTCGATAGTAAAGGCAACGCTTATCATTGGCCAGGCTAGCATTCCCAGGTAACCTAAAAAAGCCGCAAAGGAACCGGTGGTAATTTCTCCCTTAAGTAAAAGGTTTGAACCCACGGCAACAAGAATCCACACGGTCAAGCCAACAACAAACGAGACTATTGGAAAGTAGAGTCCCCAAAGTTGAACTAATCGGATGGCAATTTTGAGATACTTTTCTCCTACGATTTTCATTCGTTCTAAAAAAAACTGTTCTCTGTTGAAAGACTGAATAACACGAATGCCGGTTAAGGCTTCTTGGGCTTCGTCGCTGATTTGCGCAAAAGCCTTCATCGATTGGGCAAAAAGTTCACCAACTTTTTTTCCAAAGATCAAAAATATGATAATGAGGAAAAAGAAAGGGAGAATGGATAATGCTCCCAGGAAAAAATTTGTCAGAAGTAGAATGGTAATGATGCTAATTCCCATGAATGAACCATCAACGAAGGTAATGACTGACATTCCTAAACTCATGCGGACGTTTTGGAGGTCGTTTGTGAGACGAGACATGAGCTCACCAACAGGTGTTTTGAAATAGTATTGAGGCTCTAGAAGGGTGAGGTGGTGAAAAACAGCGCGTCGAAGGTCTCTTTCGGTTCGTCGAGCTGCCCCAACAATAAAGAAGCGCCACCCAATCCGCCCCACTGCTACCAGGCTTGCGAGAATGCCAATGGCGATGATGGCTTGAAACCTAAAATCTAAATGATCTAAAGCGAATCGAAGTGCCTGAGGGATTAAAAGCTGGCCGCTATTGGTGAGGAGCAAAAATAAGACCCCGATGATGTACATTGGGATGTATTTTTTGATAATTGGCACCAGCCGTTTGTAGGTTGAAAAAAATCCAGTTTTCAAGATTTCTTACCTCGGGAAGTAAAGGCTAAATTTACTACCTTGGCTAGGTTGTGACAAGACCTCTACCTTCCCCCCATGTTGAAGCATGATGTGTTTGACTATGCTAAGCCCCAATCCTGTTCCGCCACGGTCACGGCTTCTACCTTTGTCTACTCGGTAGAAGCGCTCGAAAATCCGTTCTAGGTCTTTTTGGGGAATTCCTATTCCTTGATCGATGACTTCGACAATTTCGTAGTGTTCATTTTGTGAATGACGGATGATGATCATTGTTTTTTCGTCGCTGTATTTAATAGCGTTACTAATTAAATTTCCAATAGCTTGAACAGCCAGACGTTGATGTCCACGAATGGGAATACTTATTTGATGGGTGTGGAATTGAAGTTGTATTGATTTTTTTTGAGCTTCAGATTCAAACAGGGTAATGGCTTCACGTATTGCAACAATCAAATTGAACTCTTCGATTTTTTGAAAGGCAAGATCTTTTTCCAAGCGGCTTAGAGTGAGAAGATCTTCGATTATATTAGCCATTCGTTCGGCATTATCTTCAATCATTTTAAGGAATCGTTTGCGGTCTTCTTTTTTAATTTTATTTTTCATGATTGTTTCAATGGATGCTTTGATGGCTGTAATGGGCGTTTTTAATTCGTGACTCACGTTTGCCACGAAATCTTTTCTGACTTCTTCAAGACGTTGTTGTTCTGTAAAATCGTTGAGAACGACAAGAATGTATTTATTTCCTGGTGACACTTGTATTAAATTTGCGGTTGCGTGAATCCGACGATTATCCGGGGTTAATAATTCGCTTTCACAAATTTGATTTTTCTTGAAAGCTGTATCGATGAGCCTGATTATTTCATTAGAACGAGTGGCCTCGATGAGCGACAAATTAGGGCTTATTGTGGGCGTGAGATTAAACATTTTTTTGGCTGCAGCGTTTATTCGATGAATAAGATGGTATTCATCGACGACAAGCACCCCCTCTTTCATTCCACTTAACAATGTTTCCAATTCTAAGTTCTGACGGGTTAAATTTTCATTTTTTTCTTTAGCTTCTAACCAAATTTTTAAGAGGCCTTTTAATAGATTGCTAAATTCTTGCGTTCTTAAATTTAAGGCTTTGATTTTCAAGGGATGTTGCTGGATGTTGGCGACCGCTAATCTCATTAGTTCAAAGTCCCAAAAAAAAGGATGAATCAGAAAAAAGTAAAAAACAATGCTGGTAAAAATTGATATGATAAGAGGCAAGCCTATCGTGGTTAACTCATATTCAAAAAGGTCGTCCCAGGGAGTTTGTTGGTAGCCTAGGCGCAGTATTCCCAAGTCCTCTGTCCAATTTATTCGATAACTGAACCAAAAGTTTTCATCTTGAGAAATGCCTTTACCCTCGAGTTTGGCTTTTTCAACGTCAAGAATGCGGGAAAAATTGGTTTCAGGAGAGAAAAAGGGACGATTCTGATAAATCATGTCCCCCGAAGAATTGATTAGCAAGATGATGAGGTCAGAATTCTTAAGCGCAGGATGGTTGATTGGCTTATTTTCTAAAATTGAGTTTAGGTTAGGAAATAAAATTTGCTCAAAAGTTTTTGCTTGATTGATGAGAAAATAATCATTAAGGGGGTTTGCTCGACGGTTTTGATTGTTGTTTACTAAAAATGAAAAAAAAATCAAAATGCTTATTGGTAAAAGCAGTGTGAACCAGGAATAGCGAATCAATCTTTCTTTTCCTTTCCTCGCATCCGATAGCCAAAACCCCGAACCGTTTCGATGACCTCTCCCTTAGGACCTAATTTTTTTCGTAAACCTAAAATTTGAACGTCAACCGAGCGATCGGTGACCGGGTAGTTCCCCCCACGAACCGCGTCAATGATTTGATTGCGGTTGAAGACCCATCCAGGGTTTTGGGCTAAGTGTTTGAGGATGGCGTATTCAGTGGCGCTGAGATTGATCTCATGGTCATTGATTTTAACAATGTGTCTTACCGTGTCGATGGTAATCCCATGAACAGAGATGATTTCAGGAACGTTTTCTTTTCCCGAATTCTTGATTCGCCGTAACATCGTTTTAATACGGGCTAAGAGAATTTTGGGACTGAATGGCTTAGGAATATAATCATCAGCTCCAGCCTCAAGGCCAGTGACGATATCGTTATCTTCGATTTTGGCGGTGAGCATGATAATAGGGATTGATGAGGTAATGGGCTCATTTTTTAATTTGTGACAAACTTCTATTCCATCTATTCCAGGAAGCATCAAATCCAAGATGATGAGATCGGGTAATTGGGTTCGGGCAATGGTGATGCCGTTTTCGCCTGTTTTTGCACGAAAAACGGTGTATCCTGACTTTTCGAGGTTGTAAGAAACCAATTCGAGGATGTCCGCTTCATCTTCAACGACGAGAATTTTTGCCTTGCTCATCACCACCTCCATCATTCAATTTTGGTGAAAACCTTAATGATAAAATTAGAACATAATCTGATTAAGTAAGCTAAAGTTAGCAACAGTTGAAATTGGATATGAAACCCAAGACTCGATGTTCTAACTCGTTATTATTATAGAATAAGAATTGTGAGAAAAATGTTAAAACTAGAAATTCTGCTGAAACCAATCGGCTAAGGCTCGTAGACGATTTAGAAAACTTGCTTCGCGGCTGCGTTCGAGCCCAAAAAGGCTAAAGGTCTGAGCTCCACTAAAACCGTAGATTAAAATACCATCTGCTAAAAAATCTGCGTTGAATAAAAAACAGAGGTGTTTGGGATCGACTAGGGGCATGATTCCCCAAAAGATTTTTTGTTCATTGGTGATAACAATCTGGGTAGTGGGAAATTGGTTGAGTACGCGCATGCTGTAAATACCTTCCCCAAACGTGTTGTCTTTTTGGTAAAAATAATCGAAGGAACTCGCAGCAAGGGAGTTCCAGACTCGATCATTTAATCGGGTGGGACGACTAAGGCTTTCAACGCGGTAAATATCCAAAATAAGGGTTTCACGGCGATTGCGACTTTGGCTGAAATAGGTCATGCCCTTCATTTTGGAAAAAGCTTGGGTGGTGATGAAAAATTTTTCCTGAGCAGCTTGAGGGCTAATGTTTTGGTAGGGAAGCCAAAACACACCTTCAACAGCAATGTTGAGATTTCGCCTTCCTTGATCCGTCGCAATAAGACTTAACTGATGACGTTGCGGGTGACGCTGCAAAAAGGGCAATTCTTGAAGGGTTGGAGCTGTAAATTGAATGAATCCTTCTCGCTGGAGTTGGGATTTTTCCGCTGTACTTAACCAACTGATGCTCTGCAAATTTTGGCTAAGTGCTGCGGGTGTTAAATGTAAAATTAAGACTGCTAGACAAAGGAATGGCCGCATGCTAGGTTCAATGTACCTGCTGTATGCGTAAAAATCAACCCACAATGAAGCTAGGAATCTTTACCGGAGGCGGAACAGGCGGCCACGTTTACCCGGGGCTGGCGGTGTGGCAAAAGGTGAGCCAGTGGTACCCTGGACGACTGCTTTGGATTGGTTCCTATTCTGGTATGGAGAAGGACATCATTTCGAAGCTTGGATTGCCGTATAAGGGGATTTTTGCTGGTAAACTGAGGCGCTACTGGTCCTTTCAAAATTTTACCGATTTGGTGAAAATTCTTTTTGGTTTTTTATCGATGGTCCTATATTTTCGTCGAAACCGTGCGGACTTTGTGTTTAGCAAGGGGGGCTTTGTAAGCGTACCAGTTGTTTGGGCTGCCCGAATTTTTAACATCCCCGTTTTTTCTCATGAGAGCGACCTCATACCTGGTCTAGCAACCAAACTCAACTTGGGCTTCAGTACTAAAGTTTTTTTACCCCATGAGAAAGTGAAACGATACTTGCCCGCGCGGCACTGGGATAAATGTGTGATTTCGGGAAACCCTGTTCGTGAAGAAATAATGACAGGAAGAGCTGAGCGGGCAGAACAACGTTGGAACATTCCTGCGGACAAGCCCTTAATTCTGGTTTTAGGGGGAAGTTCTGGGGCTCTTCAAATCAACAATCTCATACCAAGCTTGGTAAAAGAATTGGCCGGAAGAGCCGTCGTGCTTCATCAAACGGGTTATAAGTGGGAAATTCCTCAGCTCCCCCATTACATTGGGATGCCCTATCTTCAACAGGAACTAGCGGATGTGCTGGCTCGGGCGGATCTGCTGATCAGCCGTGCGGGTGCCGGAAGTTTATGGGAAGCTGCTTCGTACAAACTGCCTATGGTTCTTGTGCCATTGGTGGCGGGTTCTCGTGGCGACCAGGTGGTGAACGCTCGTCATTGGGAGTCCATGGGTTGCGCCTATGTGCTAATCAATCCCACCACACAACAGCTCAATCAAGTGGTACTTGATCTTCTAGAAAAGCCCCAGCAACGCGGAAAAATGCGTGAGTCTTATCAAAATATTCCGTTAAACTCTTCTGCATTAATTGCCCAAGAAATTCAGTCATCTATCTTTTAAGTTTTCCGCCACTTTAATTTAGTTAAATTTTGTTATAATTTAACTAATCAGAGACTAAAATATGTTTGAGAATATTTTATTTCAAGATCGTGCTGTTCAGCAAATCAAACTAGTCTTTCAAAATCAAGCCATTGCGCCGGCCTGGCTTATCCATGGGCCACCGGTCAGTGGGAAGTTGACGTTTGCCTTGGAATTTGCTCGTGTCCTGACGTGTAAGGAAAAGGTGCGTGGGGCTTGGGGGTGTCGCTGTTCAAGTTGTCAGAGTCACTACTTACTTAATAGTCCAAATCTCGTATTAGGTGGTTATAAAGATTTTTTAGGAGAAGTTAAACTCTCCTCGAGGGCGTTAAGTAAAAATCCTGACATTCCAAAGCAACGATTTCATTTTTACCGTGCCGTTAAAAAAGTCCTAAAACGAATTGATCCCTTGTTTTGGGATGAATCTGACCCAAAATTTAAGGCGCTGACAGCTCCCGCCGAAGATCTTGTAGAGTTGCTGGAAGATTTCCATCCTCAACGGCAACTTGAAAAAAAAGATTTAGATAAGCTAGAAAAAATTTTGAAGCTCTGTGAAAAATTGGAAAACTTGCTTCCAGAACAAGGCATTGGAATTGAAGGAATCAGGAACATCACTCAATGGGCAAAAACAACGAGTGCCTTGGGCTATCGAGTAATCATCATTGAAAATGCTGATCGCCTTCTTTCGGCTTCGCGAAATGCTTTGTTGAAAGTATTGGAAGAGCCCCCAAGTGAGGTGGTATTTGCCCTGTTGACGCGGCACAGGGCTGCCATCATCCCAACAATTTTAAGTCGTTTACGTTCCTTGGAATTGGTAGAGCGAACTCAAGAACAAATGAAGCAGATTGGCAGGGAAATTTTCCAACTTGATAATGAGCAATCGCTACAAACGGGTTTACAAGGCTCGGGGGAACACGAGTTCGTTGAAAGTTTTACGAACAATTTTTGGAACTCTGCCAAAGAGAAAAAAGATCTGCCATCGCGCTGGGAACTCAAAGAAACCGATTTTCATGCCTTTCTTGATCGATTAGCTTTTAAGCTTTTGGCCGAATCTCGGCAATCGGGGCCAGAAAGTTTGGAAAATTATTACCAAGTCCTTGAACAGTTTCACCACGCAGTTGTAGCTAGAGATGTTTTTCACCAGGAAATAACGGGTGTCTTGGATGAAATTTACATCGCCGTTAGAGGGGTGCTGTGAGTCGTTTTTTTGAGAAAGCCATTGAACGGTTAGAGAGGCTGCCGGATATTCAGGTTAAACAGATCCTTCAACAGCTTTTGACGGAACATGAGCTTTTAGAATCATCGTTAAATAGTATTCCGCAGGGTTTGGCCGTTACTAGTTCGGAGCACAATCTTTTATTTTTCAACAAGTCAATAGAAAAATTACTTCAATGGAAAAATTTAGATTTGAATCAGGAGCCCATTTGGGAAAAACTTGAGGATCAAGAGTTAGCGATTTTTTTGAAAGAAAATCTTATTTCAGAAAGCACAGTATTTAATCAGGAATACGCTTTTTCTCGAAATTCGCTAATCTTTATTTATCAAATTTCAATTTTACCCCTTGTGAAAAAAGGAAAGATACACGGTGGAGTTTTTCTGGTTGAGGACATCTCCGAAAAAAGGAACCGCGAGGTAAGGTTGCGAAGGGCAGAGAGCTTGGCCAGCTTGACCACGCTTGCGGCTGGTGTGGCTCACGAAATCAAAAATCCACTTGGTTCGATTGGTATCCACATCCAACTCATTCAAAAAGCAATCAAACAGGCGGGCAGTATTCGTCCAAATACTATTTTACAATACCTTGACGTGGTTAATGAAGAATTGGATCGACTAAATGGTATTGTAGTGGATTTTCTTTTTGCGGTTCGACCAATGGATATAAAACTCCTCAAAGGCTCACTCAATAAGGTTGTTCAAGATATCGTTCAATTTTTAAAGTATGAATTAGAACAATCAAACATCACCATTCGATTGGAACTTGAAAAAGATGATGATAGCATCTTGATGGATGAGCGTTTCCTCAAGCAGGCAATTTTGAACATTATAAAAAATAGTATTCACGCCATGCCGGAAGGCGGTAAAATTAAAATTTCAACCCTGAAAACATCTGAAGATGTTCGACTAATGATCAGCGATTCTGGCATTGGTATTCCCGAGGAAAACATTGAGAAAATTTTTGAACCGTATTTTACCACGAAGCCTGATGGGACAGGACTTGGCTTAACCTTGGTTTACAAAATAATTAAAGAACATGGAGCAGAAATAGAGGTGATGAGCCGACCAGGTAGCGGAACTACGGTGACCATTCACTTCCCGCTCATTATTCAACCCGTTCATCGACTCTTAAGTGATGGAGAGAATAAATGAAACTAGGCGTCCTTGTTGTAGATGATGAAAAAAACATTCGAGAAGGTCTTGGCCGAGCACTTGAATTAGATGGCTATGAGGTTCATTTAGCTGCTGATGGCGAAGACGCCCTGGTGATGGTTCAGAAAGGCGGCATCGATCTTGTGATCACAGACTTAAAAATGCCCCAAATGAATGGGGAAGAGCTCTTGAAAACTATCGCGTCAAAATATCCCAGCATTCCTGTAATTGTTCTGACTGGTCACGGCACCATAGAAAACGCCGTCAATGCCATGCGCATGGGGGCGTATGATTTTATTACAAAACCCATCAATCTCGATCACTTGAGCATGCTGGTCAAAAGGGCTCTAGGAAATCGGGTTCTGGTGCTAGAGCATCAAGCGTTGAAGGAGGAGGTTGAGCGTTTAGAAAATAAAAAACGTTATGCTCAAATAATTGGGAAAAGTGCCGCCATGCAAAAGGTGTTTGACCTGATCAATCAGGTTGCCCCAACCAAGGCCAGCGTTTTAATTACGGGAGAAAGCGGGGTAGGAAAAGAGCTTGTTGCTGATGCCCTGCACAATCTTTCGGATCGTAAAAATGGCCCCTTCATCAAGGTTCATTGTGCAGCCTTGAGTGAGAGCCTTTTGGAAAGTGAACTGTTTGGTCATGAAAAGGGCGCCTTCACAGGAGCTACCAGTCAGAAAAAGGGTCGTTTTGAATTAGCAGATGGTGGGACAATTTTTCTTGATGAAATTGGTGAAATTAGTCCCACCGTACAGGTAAAGTTACTTCGTGTACTTCAAGAAAAGACTTTTGAGCGTGTGGGAGGAGAAAAAAGCATCGATGTTGATGTGCGAATCATCAGTGCCACAAACCGAGATTTAAAGGCGGAAATTGAAGCTGGTCGTTTTCGGGAGGATCTTTATTACCGACTTAATATTGTGAACATTCATTTGCCACCTCTAAGAGAAAGAAAGGAAGATATTCCACTATTGATTGCAAGTTTTATCTCGGAGTTTAGTAAAGAAAATAACAAAACGATCAAGGGGATTGACCCCAAGGCTAAGAGTGCGCTATACAACTATCGTTGGTACGGCAATATTCGTGAACTTCGCAACACCATTGAAAGCGCCGTTGTTCTAGCCAAAGGGGAAATCATCACATTGGATGATTTACCGCCCTCGGTAAGGCGAGAAGACGAGCAGGGCTATATTCGTCTTGATATCGGTCTTACCATGGCCGAAGCTGAAAAGGAAATTATTCGTCAAACGCTTTATTACACTAAGAATAACAAAAGCAAGGCAGCTGAAATCCTGGGGATCGGACGTAAAACCCTTCATCGTAAATTAAATGAATATGGGTTGACTGCCGAGTTTGGCTCTGGGGACCAGGGCTAGTTTCGAGTCTTGACGAAAGAGGTTTCACTTTGCTATTCTTGAATATGATGCGGTCGTCGTATAACGGCATTACCCCAGCTTCCCAAGCTGGAGACGTGGGTTCGACTCCCATCGGCCGCTTTGACCTCAGCATTTCCTTTCCCTTAAAGTATTTATACTTGAAGAAATCAAAAAACGTGATTAAAGTTAGCTAGATGCGTCTCAGATTTATTTTCCTAACTATTATTTTGTTGTTCTCAAGTTTGCTTTTTGGAATGGACTTATCTCAGACTCTTGATCCCATTTATCGCGATTTGCGGGTCTGGTCGCTGCGTCGGTTGCTTCCCCCCCTGCCTTCTTTTAGACCTTACCCATTAAGTTTAGTGAAGAGTTTACTTGAACAAGTCAAAGAAAAAGGAAACCCAATAGAAGCTGCTCGCGCTCAGTTTTATCTAAATTCAATCGATGAAGGTTTGTCACCAGGTTTTACAATTAAGCACTCGAGTTTATTTGCCGTTGGTTACCCAAATCACGATTATGATGGGACTACAGCAGGTTACTTGACCATGAATAGCTTTTTAATAACTGGTCTGGGTGTGTCTGGTTTTGCCGGTGCTGTGGCGGTGGATTGGGCAGCCAACACCACCTATCCTCTTGGTGAAAGGCGTCGTTTTGATTTCCTCTTAGATGATAGTTCCATAAATCTTTTTGATCGCAACTACTTACTCTCACTCAGCATGGGGGGCATCGTTTCCTTTGGGGATGAAAAACTTTTTGCTCAAGTGGGGCTCTCGCGACACGGTTTTGGCCCATTCCTAGATGGGATGGTTTTTTCGCCCCATGCTCCTGCGGCACCCTCGTTTTCATTTGTATGGCGGACTGACGAATTTTATTATTCAAAATATTTGTTAGTTTTGAATGCTACCAAAGACAATAAATCAACTGTCATCACGAATGGACAAGAATTTTACCCAAATAAGTACCTGGCAGGTCAAAGTTTTCAATTCTTTTTCTTTGACAATGTTTTAGAACTTAGCATTTATGAGAATGTTGTTTTTGGGCAGCGAGTTGAACCAACCTATTTCATCCCCATAATGTCGCTTCTTTACATGAGCATCAATAATGGTATGTGGGATAACATTTTGGTTGGGGCGAATTTTCAACTTCGATTACCGTTTGATCTAAGTTTGATGGGTGAATTTCACGCTGATGATCTTAATTTTCTACGGATTTTTAGGCTTAATTTTGATGGGAAAACCAAAATTGCTGCTCAAGCAGGGCTTGCGTGGTTACCTTTTTGGGGAGCCTTTCAGGGGCTTGAGCTGCGTTATGCCCTCGTAACGCCTTATACCTTCACCCACGTGCGCGAGTTCATCACTGGTGGTTATTCAAATCAATTACTTATCAATTACAAAAATTACACGCACGCTGGACAGGGCTTGGTTAACCTTGAGCCTAATTCGGATCGTTGGGAAGTCCAGTTACGATTAGTCCCCAACCAGTTTTTGAATTTTAATCTCATTGGAAGGTTACTGCGTCATGGGAATGCCTCCGATGATGGCTACACTGTATCATCACAAGAGTTTATTGGAACTACCGATGGAAGTTTTAATGATAATGGTTATATTACCCCAGGCGGGACCCACAAATTTGATTCGAATCGGTTTTTGAACCAGGCTATCATTGAAACCCTCTACCAGGTTGGTTTTGATTACCAACTGTTTTTGAATATGCCTGTTGGTGTAATCACCTTTTCCGGCGGTTATCTCTTTGAGTATGGTTTGAACCGACGTGGAGAACCTTTTAGTGGTAGTCTTGGGACAGCCAGCTTTCAAAATCGAGGTGTGCCAGTTGACGGGAGAAATGGTGTTAGACACTACGTGACACTGCGATTGAGTATAGATTTATGAATAAAGTTTTTATAGTTTTTTTTCTTTGGACTTTGAATTTTTTACATGCGCAAACCAATGATCCGGCTCAAGAGCTGTTAGACGAGTTGGTTCCTGAAGGGTTTAAAATTTTAGCAGTTTATTATGATATTCAAGGTGTAACAGGTGTTCGTCCCCTCGAGCGTTTTTTCGATTGGGATTACAAAAAACTTTTTTCCACTCAAAACGAGATTATTGAATACCTTGAAGAGAAAAAGCGGCTTATTCAAAACAACCGTATTTTTCAGGAGTCGGATTTAGAGTATTTTTGGGAAGTTGATCAAAATAAAATCGCTCAGGTGACGATCACGGTTCGTGTCAAAGATACCTGGAATATTTTGGCCCTTCCGATTCCGAAATATAGTGACAGCGAGGGATTGAACCTCAGTCTCCGAATTCGTGATAACAATTTTTTGGGAACCATGGAACAGCTCAGGGTCAACTTGGAATTCCAACGTTCAACCGGTGGTACTAATTCCTTGGGTGGTTCCATGGAAATTCGACTTCCGTTGGAGTTGGGTTCTGATGATTGGTTTTTGAACATCGAAGGTTCAGGCTTTTATAAGACCGGTAACCTGATTGATTTGAGTGCAGGGTGGAGTTTTACCTATCCATTTTTGGTTGATGAGCAATCGTTTCAATATGGCCTTGGTCAAAGGGTAAGCATCGCTGATAGTAAAAACACCGAACTCACCTTTTTCACCTTTCTTACTACCACCGTTAAATTGGGAAATAGTGATCTGAATATCACCCCCTCTCAGTCCATAAAAATTTTGACCGATTACGCTGACCCTGATGGTTATTTTACGACCAGCCGACTTGATGTGAATTTATTTACCCCAATACTCCTACTGCCACGGGATTGGAACGTTGTTTGGCGCAGTGGTAGCTATGTTTACAATCAGTACCTGTTTGAGAAAGCCATCAGCTTTAGTCGTTCAGGGGTCTACTGGGGTTTAATTCAGGGTATAAACGCTGGTCGTTGGGATTGGGTGGAAAACTTTCGACGTGGTTTGGTGCTAGGAAGCTCGTACACCTTTGAGTACAACTTTGGTCAAATCCGATTCGACAATCGTGTTGACGCGTCTTTGGTGCTTCATCAAACCGCGTTTGATCTGTTTGGAATTTCCGCACGAATTTTGGGTGTTTATCATCAGCACACTGAAGATGTAGCCAAAATGGAACCTGTTCGCGGAGTAATTGACTCGAGCATTCAAGGCAATTATGGGCTTTTTGGAAACCTGGATTTGACATTAAAGATTATCCGCGTCAACAACTTTCAAGATTGGTGGGGTTGGAGCTGGATGCGCTTTTTTAACTTTGAAATGCACTTCAATGCCTTTACCGATTGGGGTTATATTTTCCCCATCAAAAACTTGATTTGGGATGATCAACGTTGGGTTTGGACAGCTGGGCTTGAGATCATTGGATTTCCGCTTGCAGCACGAAGTTATTTCATGCGACTCAGTTACGGAATCAATCTTCGGACATTAGCAGGTAATGACTACAATATTTTAAGCGGAAATGTACGCGAGCTCTTCATTGGTTTGGGGCATCACTATTAAGGGGGGATTATGAGCGTCTTTAAGGCCTACGACATTCGTGGCATTTGGAATAAAGATTGGGGACCTGAGCTTGCCTATCGTATTGGGCGTAATTTGCCGCAACTTCTCAAAGCTGAAACGATTTTGGTAGGGCGTGATGTGCGCTTGAGCAGTGAAGAGGTGTTTCAGGCTTTTTCAGCAGGAGTAACCGAAAGTGGTTGTGAGGTTCATGACTTAGGTTTGGCTACCACACCCATGGTGTATTGGTATACCGCGCGTTTTGGGTATCGGGCTTCGGTTCAAATCACCGCGAGTCACAATCCGCCACAATACAATGGAATGAAGATCAGTCGTGAACAGGCCCTGCCTGTTGGCGGTGAGACAGGGTTAAAGCAGCTCGAAGAGCTTTGCCAAAAAGGACCCGAGGCTTCAAAAGGTCATCGCGGAATAATAAAACCGGTGGATGGAAAATCTCCTTATTTTGAATTTTTGAAATCACGCTTGCCAGATAACAAAGACCTCGAAAATCTAAAACTTTGTGTGGATTTATCCAACGGGATGGCAGGCCTCTTTATGCCCGAACTGATTCCCTGGGCAACTTTTTTGAACGCACAATTAGATGGAACCTTTCCGGGGCACGAACCCAATCCCCTCGAAGAACACAACCGCCACCAAATCGTTAAAACTGTCTCTGGTGGGGATTTCGATCTGGGAATGATTTTTGATGGTGATGCTGATCGGGTTATGTTTGTTGACGAAAAGAGTGATTTTGTCTCACCTGATTTGATCACAGCCCTTTTGGCTCGCCCTTTGTTAGAAAAATCCCCTGTTCCTGTTCTTGTGGATATTCGAACAAGTCGGGCCGTTGAGGATGATGTGAAGTCAAGAGGGGGGCACGTCGTTTATTGGAAGGTAGGTCACGCCTTTGCTAAGTTGAAGTTGCGCGAACTTAATGCCCCAGTTGGGGGGGAGCTTGCCGGTCACTACTATTTCAGAGATTTTTACTGGTGCGATAGCGGAATCTTTACTGCAATTGAAGTACTTAAACTTTTAATTCAAGCAAAAAAAACTCACCAAAACTTTTCGCAGGTTTTAGCGCCACTAAGGTCATACGCTAACTCGGGTGAAATCAATTTCAAAGTAGAAAAAAAGGAAGATGCCATTGCTGCTATTAGAAGTTTTTGGGAAGCAAAAGAAAAGCCTACGTCTCTTTTTGATTTTGATGGGATCAGACTTAATTACCCTGATTGGTGGTTCAACATTCGAACCAGCCAAACCGAACCCTATTTAAGACTCGTGATGGAAGCCAAGACGGTGCAACTGCTTAATGAAAAAAAGGCTATTATGTTGGAACAGTTAAAACCTTTTGTTCTTGAGAAATAAGTCAATGGGAAAAAATCTTTTGTTTTTTTTGATTTTTTTATTATTCCCTCTTTACTCCGAAGATTTTGAGTTTATTGTCAACGTACCTCAAAACCGATTAGACAATTTAGTGTTGAAGATCATTGAAGAAGCCTTATTAGCTACTGGAAGCACTGTTTATTTTACTTTTGATACTAAGGCCGAAAATCATGAAATTAGTTGGGGTTATCCGGAGGCCGTGTCGTTGGAGTGGGTGAAAGTAAGTGATCAACTTTTAGGGGGATTTGCTGGTTTTGCGACGGTTCGTGCAACGGAAGAAGATCTTGGAGAGCTTGCAAAAGTAGTCAATTTAAGTCAACTAAAATCTTTACCCCTTGAGGCGGTTTTTCACGCCAAAGCACCTTGGTTAACGCATTGGCAGCGTAACGGTCTTGCCTACAGAATTGATAACTCAGGTTTTGACACGGTAAAAAGAGGTGTTTACAAGGTTGTTTCCCTTTGGGAACTATCACTCGAAGTAGAAAAGTCAAATTTGCCTATTGCGCCGTTGCAAATTCTTTTCAAGGCAAATACAGATCTTGCACTTTATGTAAACCCATTGCGCGTGAATCAATCACGACGAGAAATGTTTCGGAACATTTTAGCACACGGTCTCATGCTAATTCAAAATAACCAGCGCCTGAATTTCCTGCTTCGTCAAGCCTTTCTTCCCGTTTTTACCGAGTTCAAAATAGAACGTCTTAATGTAATACAAATTAGAAACTAGTCGACCCATTGAACCTGGTTTCTGCCGCTTTCTTTAGCTAAATAGAGAGCCCTGTCGGCAGACTGGACCACCTCTTTGCTTGAGTATTCGCGTATAGGTGTCGCAATGGTACCCCCAATGCTGATTGTAACCGGGATTGAGGTTTGGTGATAAACAAAGCGATGTTCTTCTACACTTTTTCGTAGGCGTTCACAAAGCATGAGGGCTGAATCTTTTTCAAGACCTGGGAAGATGATGGCGAATTCTTCACCCCCGTATCGACCTAAATAGTCACCACGCCGTAAGGTCTCTTCAAAAAGCCTTGCTAAAGTTTTAAGAACAAAGTCGCCAACCTGATGACCGTAGTTGTCATTGATGGATTTGAAGTGGTCAACATCCATCATAACGTATGAAAGCGGTCGCTGCTTTCGGTAACAGTTGTAGAGCTCTTTTGATAAAAGTTCCATGATTAAGCCATGGTTGAACAAGCCCGTCATGCTGTCGCGCATCGACATGTTTTTGAGTTGCAGTTCATTGTTGCGATGTCTTAGTGCACTACGGACCCGGGCAACGACTTCGAGCTCATCAATGGGCTTCTTAATAAAATCAAAGGCTCCTGAAAATAAAGCTTGCTTTACATCTGACCCCCTGGTTTTTGAAGAGACGATGATGATGGGGATATCTTTTGTTTCGGAGTTTTCTTTGAGTATTTGACAAAATTCTAAGCTATCGATTCCTTGAAGTACCATGTCCATTAGAATCAGACTTGGTTGATTTTCTACAATTAACGGAAGGGCATCCATGGCATGAGAAGTAACAGTACAGGAGAAACCTTCGTTAGAAAGAATCCATGATAGCCGTCGTTGGCTGATAAGATTGGAATCAATGATCAAAATATGGTCACTAACATTCACTTCGTCCATATTATAGCATCTTTTACGATTTTCGGGTGACAAGATCTGGCAAAAGCTCGATGGAAATGATCTCATTAAATGTTCCCGCGTTAATAATTTCAATAAGCTTTTCGGCACCCAAGTATCCAATTTGATGCGAGGGATAACGGACGGTCGAGAGCGACAAAATTTTACTCGCAGGAATATCGCCATACCCAATGACGGGAAGACCCTGATTCACCTCACGAAAAAAACGAAACGAGCCGTAAGCTAATTCATCACTCGCAAAAAAAATACCTTCCACATCACCCCGTTGCCAAAGAAGTCGTGTTACCTTATAGCCCTCTTGGTCACCCATGGGGACATTGGTTTCAGAAACTATTTCAATGTTTCGCCGTATACTCTCTTCCTTGAACCCTTCTAAAATTTGGTCCTGGATATCAGCGTTTTCCAAAAGGCCAACGAAGGCGGCACGGTGGACATTTTTGGAAGCAAGGTGACGAGCGGCTAAAATACCGCCTTTGGTATGATTTATGGAGATGCACGAGAGATCCAATACTTTTTGCCCCAGGTGCAGGAAGGGAATTCGTGAATTTTTTAAAATTTTTACTTGTTCCTCTTGGAGGATGAAATCTAAGATGAGTAATCCATGAACATTTGATTGAGTGAGTTCTTTGATTTGTCCTTTTTCCAAAATATTACTTTTGTAGGCGGAAAGATGAATTCGATGGTCTGTCATGTAATGGTAGATTCCCTTAATCACTTCAAAATGAATTTCACGAATTTGTGGAGGGAGAATGAGACCAATAGTGACTGTTTCATCTTGTTTTCTGACAAGGCTTTGAGCAATGCGGTTAGGGCGATAGCCTAGATCTTCGGCAATTCTTAAGATTCGTTCTGCCGTTTCTGGTTTTACCTTGTCACCGCCGTTGAGAACGCGCGAAACTGTACCGATACCGACATCAGCGAGACGCGCGATGTCTTTAATCGTTGCCATCACCATTATTATGCTGAAAATGAACAAAATTTACAAGTTAAACACAGATTAAACCGTAATTTAATTGAAAGACTGAAAATTTTTTTATTTGTATTCTGTCTCTCTTGACGTTTTTCCTTTCTCTAGGCAATATTAAAAGGTCGTGGGGTGGTTTGTCAGCCTCGTTGAGGTTGTTCGAGCCTGAGATTATACCCGTTGAACCTGATCCAGATAATACTGGCGAAGGGAAGACAAGATCAATAATCTATACATCCCACGCGCATCTTCAATTCGAGGAGGTTTGCCATGGAGCAAACTTATCGTTGGTCGTTGCGCGACATCATCGTGACCGTGCTTGTCAGTGCTGGTCTCGGTGTTTTATGGTTTGGTTGGACTCAGTTTTATGAGTTTGCCAAAGGGCCACTTTCCGCCATTCATCCTGGGTTGAAACATATCTTGGGGGGGTTTTGGTTCGCAGGTGGAACCATCATTCCAGCCATAATTCGTAAACCTGGGTCTGCAGTAATCGGTGAGACGCTAGCTGCTGCTATCGAAGGACTCATCACCCAATGGGGAATCACAGCGACAATATGGGGCTTGTTGCAAGGTCTAGGGTCGGAACTCGGTTTTGCGGTTTTTAGGTATAAACGCTGGGACGTGATCCCCTTTATTCTTGCGGGAGCCTTGGCTGGCTTAGTAAGCTGGATTCTGGAGTTTTTCTACGAGAACTACTTAAGCTTAACCGTGGATGTTTGGGTTGTGCAAATTCTAATGAGCCTCATTGGTGGCATCGTTCTTGCTGGCTTACTGGGATATTATCTTGTTGAGGCATTACGTAAAGCCAAGGTTATTGCTTGAAAATTGCTTTACCGGAACTACACCTTTGGCGTGATCAAAATAACCTAATTGTGATGCCGCCCCTTACTGTTGAACTGGGGCGGCACATTGTTATTTTAGGTCCGAGTGGATGTGGAAAAACGACATTGCTTCACGTGCTCGCTGGGGTGAGTCCAGAGCAAGCCTCCCTGCGGGATGGGGAAGGAAGACCTTGGAGTGGGTTAAATGCATCTTTGGCCCTCGTTCCTCAAAACCCTTTTTGGGGATTTTGTGCACCCACTGTTGAGCGTGAGATCGTCTTTCCGTTAGAAAATATGGGCCTGGCAAGAGATGAACAGGAGCGGCGTCTTGAGCGGGCTCTTCAATGGGCTGAAATTGATCATCTTCGCCATCGAAAACCGAGTACGCTGAGTGGAGGCGAAGCCCAACGCGTTCATTTAGCGATTGCGTACGCACGCCAACCGCAAATTTATTTGCTAGACGAACCTCTAGCTTTTCTTGACCCAAGGGCAAGTCAAGAATTTGTGACAAAATTAGGACAACTTGATAAAGAAAGCATCACAGTTGTTGTTGATCATGATCCCCAAACTTGGGCGAATTGGGCTCATGAATGGTGGATTATAAATGAAGATGGAAAACTGGTTCCTTCAACAAACTCCCCCAAGCATGAATCATTAAACCTTACACCAGCTATCAAACAAAGTTCTGCTAGCTTATTGTCAGTTGAGGATGTTTGGTTCACTTACGATAAAAAGCGCTGGATTTTCCAAAGATTATCGTTTGACCTTCATCAAGGTGAAACCTTAGCGATAATCGGTCCCTCTGGTTCAGGTAAAACCACATTGTTTCGATTACTGACGGGTTTATTGAAGCCTAATCGGGGTCGGTTAATTTTGTATCACTTAAACAAAAAAAATGGGGCATGGAGACCTCTTCCCCTCCAGGAAGCGCTCTATGTTCCTCAAAATCCAGAACACTATTTTTGGCACTCCACCGTTCAAGAAGAATTGGAAGAAGATAAGGCCCCTTCTAGGCTCATCGAGAAATATTCATTGACACATCGTCTTGAATTTTCTCCGTTTTGGTTGTCCACTGGTGAACAACGTCGCTTAACCCTTGCCTGTGCGCAATCGCAGAAAAGAACCTTTTTGCTTTTAGATGAACCCTCCTTTGGCCTAGACAGAAAATCGTTTCAAAATTTAGTAGAGGACCTTAAACAGTTGCAACGAGAAGGGCAAACCATCCTTCTCATTACGCATCGAGAAGATTTGGCTCAATTGGCCCACCGCCAATTGGTTTTAACTGAGGTTAACGGTTCATGAAACTTATGACCCAACCGAGTCCTTTAGCCTTCGTTGTTATTCTCTTAAGTTTTCTCTTACCGGTGATGCTCTCCCTCGATTTTTATACTCCCCTTTCTTATGCTTTTTTTGCAAGCATCTATGTGTTCGTATGGGGTAAACGCTCCAAAGTGATTTGGTTATTAGCCGTTCTTTTCTTAGGTTTTGCGTCCTTTTGGGTTTTTTTGTCCAATCTTATTTACATGCGTGACCTGGGAGGTGAAAATCTGAGGTTATTGATTTGGAATATTCCGTCTCGAAATTTGGAGAGGGCCCTTCTTCTAGCCGTTAGAACCTGGTCCCTGAGTTTGATTTCCTTTTCTACCTTAATGATTTTGAAACCTGAAGAACTTGTTGATGCTCTGATGCAACAGACTCGACTTCCTATCCGTTGGGGATATGCCCTATGGACCACGCTCAATGTCATTCCTTTATTGTTCGAAACCGAAAAAACAATTCGTATTGTGCAATGGTATCGAGCAAGAAAAAAAGGCCGAGCCTTTTTGCCTGCATCAATATCCATGTTAGCCTCATTGATTCGACTAGCTGAACGCGCTTCAATCATCCTCACTGAACGAGGATTGGAGCGCGCTGTTAGTCCTCGGCACTGGTTTTATCCTTTTCCTTGGAGGTTAAGCGATACCATTTTTACCGTGGTGTCTGTGTTGCTTAGTGCGGGGATATTTTTTGCCTTAGTGAAATCAGGGTTATTTCGGTTCGGACTTTATTGATACGGAATACTTCATAGTTTTCGAGTACGTTTTAATTCCTGCACGGTCTGCTCTCGTAAATTCCTATCGGTTAGGTAATGGTGAATGGCCTCAGCAACTTCCAGAGGTAAATTGCCTACCTCGCTAATTTCGTCAACAGTAGCCTCGGCAATTTTGTCTAGGCTTTTGAAATAAGTTATAAGTTTGTTGCTTCGTTTGGCACCCACCCCAGGAATGGAGGTCAAAAGCCCTCGTCCAAGTTTTTGTTCGCGGATACGGCGGTTGTGTTTTGTTGCAAACCGATGGGTTTCGTCCCGAATATGTTGTAAAATACGCAGAGCGGGTGAGCCCTTTGGCAAGATGATGGGTTCGGATTGATTCGGTAAGTAAATCTCTTCGTTCTTTTTGGCGAGACCGCAAAGTGGAATGTTAAGCCCCAAAAGCTTCAAAATTTCATGAGCAGCGTTCACCTGCCCCTTACCTCCGTCAATAAGGATGAGATCAGGCAGAGGTTGTTTTTCGTTTAGGAGGCGTTGGTAGCGTCGACCCAAGGCCTCCTTTAGAGCTGCATAGTCGTCAATGGCCCCCTTCAAACTACGCAACTTGAAAAGTCGGTAATTACGGCGGTCTGGAAGGCCGTTTTGAAAGCTAATAAGGCTGGCGACGGGTTCAGTTCCATCCACGTGGGCTATGTCAAAGCCTTCAATACGTCGAGGAATGCGGCAAAGCTGTAAGATTCGTTTTAGATCTGAAGTGCCCAAGATGTTACCGCCCCCTTCAAGGCGGCGTTTGAGTTCCTCCACTGCATTTTCAATGGCTAATCGAAGAATTGTTAGGTGTTTGCCGCCTTCGGGGAAGTGAAATTCTACCTGACCCTTTCCCTCACTGGCGAATAATTGTTGAATATCCGAAATGTCAATGATTTTTGATAGGTAGATGGCATTGTGGGGGAGGGGACGGTTTTCGTAATAACGTAGGATGAATTCGGTTAAGGCTTCCTCTTCGGTTCCAAAAAATTCACTTGAGAACAGTTCACGACCCTGGAGGCGTCCCTCGCGCATGGGAAAAACGCAAAAGGAAACAAGGTTGGCCTCAGAAGCCATGGCAATGTAGTCACGCTGTTCCTGAAGGTGATCCTCCACTGCCGAAGATTCGCTGAGTTCTTGGATTGCCTTGATGGTATCGCGTAGTTCAGCGGCACGCTCATAACGTAATTCTTCGCTGGCTTTGCGCATTTCGGATTGAAGTTCCTGCACGAGGCCCTTAGTTTTACCCTGGAGAAGATTTTGGGCTTTTCGAACGTGCTTTTGATAATCTTCAGGCGAAATTTTTCCGATGCACGGACCAAGACATTTACCGATGTGGTAATATAAACAAGGGCTAGTGCGTTTGCGTAATATTCCCGCACACTTGCGTAAGGGAAATAATTTATCAATTAGATCTAAGTAAATAGTCGCGTGTTTGATGTTGGGAAAGGGGCCAAAATATTGGCTTCCATCTTGAACGATGCGGCGGGTTTTGAAAATTCGTGGGTAATGATCAGCCGTGATGCGAATGAGTGGATAACTTTTCCCGTCTTTAAGCGAAATATTGAAGCGTGGCATATGGCGCTTGATCAAGGTATTTTCCAAGAGAAGGGCCTCGTATTCCGAGCCCGTAATAATGTATTCAATGGTGCTAACGCGCCGCATGAGGGTCGCCGTTTTGATATCCTTGGTTCCAGAAAAATAACTTTTAACGCGGTTCACCAGCACCTTTGCCTTGCCCACGTAGATCACTTCGCCAGCCTTGTCTCTCATGAGATAAACGCCAGGGCTCTGAGGAAACTTTTTGACTTCTTCCTTGAGGTCTTCCCATTTAGGATTTTGGTAAGGCTCCATAAATACCGATATTATTAAATATAATAGGAGTTTGCCCTAAGGTCATGGTGAGAATTTTATTAATTTTGTTACTCATGGGAAACCTTTGGTCACAAGAGAACCATCGAGGGCGCCAGGTAATTTTTGGTGGAGAAACCCAACCTTGGCAAAGCTTTGTCTTGGAAAATACCCAGGTCAAGTCTGGCTCACGAGGTTCGGTGGTCACCCTGCGTGATCGTTCGGGAGATGGCAGCCAACCAAGCATTGATCTTTTTTTGAGCTTTGAGGAAGAGTCGATCAACTTGGTGAATTACCGAGTACAAAATCAGGTATCAATTACCAGACAAATTTCGCGATTTGGCACTGGGGCTGGGTTTTTCCAGGAGGACCCAAAAGGAATGGAACTCCAAGCCGGCTCTACAGCTTTGTTTTTTCCGGGCAACCTCTGGCACGACTTCAAAATTGAGTTTTGGACCTATCTTCCCAGTCTCACCGAGGGGGCTAGCGTGTTGACTTGGCGTGGGGCACTCAAGGAAGGCAACGAGGTTCTGACCCAGGAGCTGCGCATCAGTTTACGAGGTCGAGTGATGGAGCTTCGCGCCAAAAACTTTTTTCGAATGCCGCGGCGTGGGGCGCCCGAAATTGTAGCCTTAGCCGGAAGACGCCCTATGTTACCGGGAAGGTGGGTGAACCATCGGTTTCAGTTTGATGCCTCCACCGGGCTGTTTGAATACTACCGTGATGGTATTCCAGAAACTTCCTTGTACGTGACTTCTACTGGAAGGGAGGGGGGGCAGGTTTTTGTTCCTTACATTGGCGAGCTATCACGACCAGTCGTCCATTTGGGTGAAAACCTTTCCGGGATTTTGGATGAATTTCAAATCACCCGACAGGTGGACTCGTTAGCGGCGAGAACCTCGACCTACGATGCCAGTAGAGGCTCTCCCTTAGGTTATGCCGTCAGTCCCATCGTTGATTTAGGGGATTACAGCTTTGTTCTCGAACAGGTCTCCACAGAGGCTGAAATCCCTACAGGTACTCGATTAGGAATTCAGGTTCGAGTGGGTGATGTTTTAGACTGGTCAAGTGGGCGATCCCCTCAATTACAAAGCGAATGGCAACAATGGCCCACACGACAAAACCAACAATTGCGTGGTCGTTACGTTCAGGTTCGACTTCGTTTTGATGGGGACGGAAGCGGTGAAAGATCCCCAATTCTGGAACGCGTCGTATTGAGTTGGAGCAAAATTCCAGAACCTCTGGCGCCAACTTTATTAAGTCTTCGTGAAGGGCAAGACCTTGAGTTATCTTGGAGGCCCGTGGCAGATCATGGGGTGAGGTCTTATCGAGTGTTTTGGAGCTTGAGCCCGAATGGATTCGATCCTTCAAAGTATTTTGTTGTTAAACAAGATTTTGGGCAGGCATTTTCCTGGGATAACGGTGAGCGGCCGAGGATTCGGTTTAAAATCTCTCCTCAACATTTTGTTGAAGAAGGAGAGGCACAGGCTGCCCAGGCACTGAGGATGGGAAGACTATTTTACTTTGTTGTGACGTCAGTCAAAGAATTACCAAATCCGGACGGAAGTTCCGTGAATTTGCTTTCACCGTTCTCAGAAACGGTGAGTGGGCGTAGGATGGAGGAATGAGCGAGCAACTTGCCAAAAGCTACTACCTTCGTGCTCTTCAATTGTGGAAAATTGGGGACTTAGAACAAGCCGAGAGTCAGGTTAAACAGGTCTTAAGTTACCAGCCCAACCACGAAGCTGCCCTTTTGCTTTTGAGCAACATCTATTTCAAAAAGAAGGTGTATCATTCGGCTGAGCAAGTCCTCTTAAGGCTCCTCAAAAATCAACCAAAAAACGTTGAAGCGTTAACAAATTATGGACTAGTTCTTTTAGCGTCCAATCGATTGCCCGAAGCGGAGGAAGTATTTAAAAAAGCTCTTCAAGAATCTCCTCAAAACTCAGCCGAAATTTATTTTCACTTGGGCAATATTGCAAAGCTACAATTAAAAACTTCTGAGGCACAGCGGTATTACCAAAGAGTGCTCAAAGAGAAGCCTGACTTTACCGCTGCAACACTAGCCTTAATTCAAATTTTGGAGCCCCTCAATGAAGAGCATCTCATTGAATCACTCGTTCGGGAGGGATTGAAGTACGATCCCAATAATCCTTATTTGCTCAATTATTATGGGCAATTTTCCTTAAAAAATGGCGATTTTGAGGGAGCAGTTACAAGTTTGACCAATGCGCTTCGATTAAAACCGGATTGGCCGAACGCTCTCAACAATTTAGGATTGGCTTATTTCAAGCTTGGAAGAACGACCGAAGCAATGCGGATATACCAAGATGTAATCCGTGTGGAGCCTAACAATTTAGAAGCAAAAGCAAATCTAGCGCTTCTTCTAAAAAATACAGGTAACGTTCAAGAGGCTGAAAAACTCCTGCACCAAGTCCTTGAAAAAGATTTTAAGCAACCAACTGCCATTTTGGCCATTAGTCGTATTTATTTTGAGCGGCAAGATGTACAGCGCGCTGCTGAAATTCTTAATCGATATTTGGAACTAGACCCCGACCATCCCCAGGTTCGTTTAGAGTCAGGAAAAATGAATCTTTACTTGGGTAATTTTGAAAGAGCAGAGAAGGACCTGCTTTTTAACATTAATCTTCAGGGAGATTCGATCGAGGCGCTTCGAGCCTTGGCAAATCTATACATGCGCACACACCGAGTTAATTTAATTTCAAAAGTGCAAACACGGTTGCAACGCTTAGATCCTAATAATTTTGAGAATTACAGGGATCTTGCCATGTATTTTGAGGAAGTCGGAAACCTAAAAAATGCCATCGAAGCGCTTGATTATTTTTGTAAAAAGCAACCTCACGATATTTCATCTTTGTTGAAGCTAGGAGAACTTTATTATCGTGCTAAAAATCTAAATGCAGCGGTGAACGCTTACGAAAGGGTCCGGGAACTTGATCCTAAAAATATCACGGCACTTAACTCTCTCAGTAAAATTTATCAAGAACTTGGTGATAATAAGAAGGCTCTGGAGTTGAGCGAACTCATTCTTCAAAGTCAGGACGCTGCCGTTCAAAATATCGATGAGTTAATTAACACCTTAGATGTTTACGAAAACGCTGTCACCGATATGAGTAAAGATCTAAGCGATCATTGGAAAAAAAATTTACGAACGTTGAATCAAACTGAAGAGCCAACACCTCAAGAACACGTCGAACAAAATACCATAGAGAGGGAAGACAATAATTGGATGTTTGCCAAAGATGATGGGGAAAGCCTTAGTTTGTTAGACATGCCAGACCTTAACCCAGCCATCGTGATGGATGAAGAAGAGCAGGTCCTTAAGATACGCGATGAGGATGAGATTCTTCATTATGAGGATGATGATGAAGAGGAAGAAGATCCTTTAGTGGTAAACACTGCAGGCGGTCCTGGGGGAGGCCAGGGCGGAAGTTCAACAGCTCCGGCTTCTGGTTTACCAGCAGGAGGAGCCCCGATTGCAACATCTCCCCAATCAAGTTTAGCATCAAGTCCAAGCCCAACTCGTCCAGAGGCTTTCCCCACTTCGACGCCGCAAACTATTGCTCCTAGTAATAAGTCCCCTGTTCAACCGACTTACCAAGAAGCGCTGAGGGCTTCACCCTTCACTGGGCTGGAACAGCCCCCCAATCAAGCGCCCCCGCCTTCTTATAAGCCTCCTTCGGCCTATCCACAGGCACCAAGTAGCTATCAACCACCACCACAGCCGCCAAGTTACCAACCGCCCCCTCAGGCATCCTATCCCCAGGCACCAAGTAGCTATCAACCACCACCACAGCCGCCAAGTTACCAACCGCCCCCTCAGGCATCCTATCCCCAGGCACCGAGCTACCAACCCCCGCCCCAATTGCCTTATCCGCAGGCGCCACCACCGACACCGCCCAACTATTCGATGTCGCCGCAAATGCCATATCCGCAAGGGCTACCGCCGCAACAGCCTTATTCCTCACCAACACCGCCAGGCGATTTTGATAAGGCACCAGCACCACCTCCGGCCTATCCACGTAACGATTTCAATCGGAGATATCCGCCGAATCTCTATAATGAACCTAAACGTGGAAATCCCTCGCCTCCACGACGTCCCCCGGCAAACATGGTTCCAGAACCCGAATTGGCCAACGAGGAAGTAAAGGCAGATGAGAATAAGGCGTTAGGGGAAAAACCCAAATTGGACGATTCCACCAAAAACGAACTTAAAGAAGATATGGGCACCGATACCTCCCCAAAGCTGACCGAGGAGGACTTGGAGGATGGCCTCGAAGCCCTAATGCGCCCCGACTTTGGACGTGGGTCTGATGATCTAACTAATCCGACAGATCTTGAATCCGTTGATTTAGAGGATTCGTGGTCTGATGTCGGTTTGCCTGATTGGGAAGATGAGGAAAAGCCGGGAAGCTTTGATGATTCATCCCTGCTAACCGACGATGATTTTTTGAATGAACCGTTGGAAAACTTAGATTCTGTGGCCGAAGAGGTGAAAACAGATTCTACAACGGCACCACAAAAGCAGGGATCTGAATCTTCACCGACTGAGCCCTTGTTAGTGGATTCTTTTCCAGAGACCTTTTCGGATGATCCAAAGGAAGCTCCCCTAGTCTTTGATGATTTTGAAGCTTTAGAGGAAAATAATCGCACAAAACAAAAAAAGATAGTCCCCACTGCTGACCGTATTGCGCAATTAATGGATTATCTAGGTTCGCTAACTAATTATTTACCACCTGATAAAAAACTCCAATTGTTCAATGATCATATTCCCTTGAAAATTGAACGAATTAAGTTAAACTTAAAATCTAAAAAGGTTGCTGCAGCCCCAAATGCAGCGGATGCACGGCGCAAAGTGCGTGAGCTAATCGATAAGGTGAAAGAGAACCTAAAATGAGTGAAAGCATGTTGTTAAAAGAAAAAATTAATTCATATATTGATAAAATGCCGCCATTACCGGTCTCGGTTTCAAAAGTCTTGGAACTGACACGGCAACCAAATGTGACAGCGACGGATTTGAACAAGGTGATCAGTTTAGATCCTGTGCTTTTAGCTAAGGTGATGCGGCTCATCAATTCAGCATACTATGGCTTATCTCAGGAAGTCACTTCCTTGGCACGCGCCATCGTCATGTTGGGTATTAACACCGTTAAAAATCTGGCGTTGAGCACCGCGGTATTGGCAACGATGAATCAGAGCAAATCCAATATGGCCGTGCTTAACATGGAAGCCTTTTGGCTTCATTCTTTGGCGGTTGGGACCACGTCTAAGCTCATTGCGCGTGAACGAGGCGTTGACCCAAAGGAATTAGAAAATTATTTCATTGCAGGGTTGCTTCACGATATTGGAAAAATTCCCTTGAACAACCGTGTGCCTGAGGATTTTCTTCAAGCTATCCAAGAGGCGGACAAGAGCCGTATCAGTTTGGTTGAAGCAGAGCGTACGGTTTTGAATTACACGCACGAAGAGGCAGGGCTTCTTATCATCCAAAACTGGCAATTGGGTGATGAGCTTGCCGATGTTGCGGCATTTCACCATTCACCCCAAACATACTCAGGGCTATACAAAGACCTCGTGTTTACGGTAGCGATTTCAAATTACTATGTGAAAATACAGGAATTTGGATTTTCGGGAGACCGACATCCTGTCAAACCTCCAGCCAATGTTTTTGAGCAATTAGGAATTTCTTGGGCGCAAATTCAAAAACTTGATGAGAACATTAGTAGTGAAATCGAAAAAGCAAAGGTGTTTTTGAAAATCACGGAGAAAACATGACTGTTCGACTTTGGGGCGTTCGAGGTTCTCTTCCGTGTCCTGGCCCCCAAACGGTCCGTTACGGGGGTAACACCATCAGCTTGGAATTGCGTTACGAGCCCAACCAAAAACTTATTATTGTGGATGCGGGAAGTGGGATTCGTTCCTTAGGAAATTACATCATGAAAAATGACCTGCCCAAGGGTCCCATCAAGGCAAAAATTTTTTTTTCACACACGCATTGGGATCATATTTTGGGTTTTCCTTTTTTTATTCCTATATTTTTGCCAACCACGGAGCTTCAAATTTATGGACCAAAGACCTTTGAAGATGATAGCTTGCAAAACGTGGTTGGTGGCCAGCTTCAGTACCGCTACTTTCCCGTGAATAGTGGTGAATTGGCTGCAAAAATTTCTTGGAACCATTTGGGTGAAACCCACATGGACCTGGGAGATGGGTTGAGTGTTAAAACCAAGTACCTAAATCACCCCATTTTGTGTTTAGGTTATCGGTTCCACCAAAACGGTAAAAATATTGTGACGATTTTTGATCACGAGCCATTTCGAAACCTTTTCCCCACCGACCCCAGTCATCCTGATTATGATCCTGTTTTAGCTAAAGAAGGTGAGGAAGAGGCTACTCGTCAAAATCGACTGGTAGAAAGATTTATGGAAAACGCCGATGTCGTAATTCACGATGCCCAGTACACAACCAAAGAATATTTGGCTGGAAAGGTGGGTTGGGGTCACACCCCCATGGAAACCGCCATTAACACCGCCGGCAGGGCTGGTGTCAAAAAATTGGTGCTCATTCATCACGACCCGGAGCGAACCGATGATCAGCTCGATGAGATGGAGGCACTCTATCAGAAAATGCTTCATGGAAAAACGACCATGGAAGTTGTGTTTGCCCGAGAGGGAATGGTGCTTTAATGGCCAAAAAGTTGCCAGAGATGTTTGAGTATGGCGAGCTGGAGCGAACCCGAAAAAACATTGGTGAAATATCTGAGGAAGAAGCACGAAAACTTAAAGAAAAACTTGGTGGCCAACTAGGCTTGGAAAAGGCCCCTCAAGAGGTTGAAGCTAGCTACGAACGACTGCGCCAGAAAACCCTGGAAAAAAATGCTTCGGGTTTTATCGATCGTCCACTTGTTGGTGTTAAAAAGCGTTCCCGTTTGCTACTTGACGAAAAACAAACAACATTCTCCACGATGAAGTTTCGTCAACGGTGGAAGCTGGATTGGTACCTGACGCGTCATGAGTACCGAGCCAAATCAATGTGGCAAGTGTTGAGCTTGATCTGGAATCGGCGTGGTACGGACTTGGTTCATCGGGATTGGATTTTGGATGTTGACCGACGTTGGTTCCGAAGTTTAGAGAACCTGGTGATAGCCGTGCGGGGACTTACAGCACGTCAGCACAAAAACGCCTTGCAGAGTCTTCGACGTATTCCCCTTTTTTATAATCTGCTGCGGGTAATTCGCGAATGGGATGTTGAGGCAATTGGGCGACAGTTAGAAGTTTTGCAATGCATGCCGCACCGCTTAAACTTCGGCCATTTGACAACCTTGGCGCAATTGGTACTGCGACCATTTTATCTTTTGAGCCTTTTGGATCCCAGAGCCCATCTCCAAGCAGCTCTTAGTAAGATGTACGATCTGGCCCGGATGTACGGGCTTTCCGAGCATGAACAAGATCGGTTACGGAAGTATTACATCGTGGCACGGGATGAAATCCCCTTGCTTTTTCCGCGATTAAAAACACATTTCTACCCGGTGCTCATCAAGAATCTGGCCCATGAATTCCTTACGGAAGAATCGTTTTATCCCAAATATCATGCTAACATTTTGGAATTTCTTGGGTTAGAATCCAAGGATCTACTTCGACAAGACGCTGTTATCAAGGCTGAGCCTTTACGACGTGACGTTGTGCCTGAGCCCATCGAGGACCAGCGTTCAACGGAAGAGGAAAAACCCATAGTACATCCAGGAAAATTGGCCGCACGGGGACGTGATTTATTGGAAAAGCTTTTTCCAGAGAGTGGCTTTTCAGATTTGCCGAATCGTGATTTTTGGGCTTATTTTTCCCCGTTGTTTAATTTTCCGCGCGGATCAGAACTCATTGCTCTTGATGATCCTTTGGGGCTAATTTTCACTTTGGCGATCATCGTTGATCAGTTTTTCTTTGGACTTGAAAACTTTAGGTTGAATTCTGCTTTTAATCCCACTGGAAATAACATCAGCCCACGCAAACAGTTAGATCAACTTTCAGCAGAATGGCGCCGTGCCTTGAACGAGATTTTTTCACGGCGCTACCTCAATGAATTGGTTGAGTATTGTCGAACGCTTGAATTGAGTGGCCCGGAACATCCCAACTTGAAACGATATGAAGAACAACTTTACTGGATACGAAAAAATGGAATTCTACCCCACGCGCCTATCCCCCTCCTCAAGGACATTCGTCCTCAACCTTTGGGAGCCATACCGCTCTTTCTTCTAACGGCGGAGCTGAATCAATTCCTTCTTGCCTTGGCAATTGATACCGAAAAAGCCTTAAAATCATCGTCTCAGACAGTGTCAGCTTTGCTCAATCCCTTGGAATTTTTCAAGTTTGACATTGATAGCGCTCTTTCAAGAAGGCTACACAGTTATTTTAAAAAGGTGATTCGACTCTATCCTAGTGTTGACCCATATATGGACAATCGTACCAATCGCAACTATCTTTTTGTGAATTTAGCTGTGGTTCAGTACTTGGACTTTTTGCTTAATAATCCGGGTAGTCCTTCTAATCAAACTATTAAGAGTTTTCATCGTCGGCTTGAAAAGAATGACCCAAGGCCAATTTATAACCCACAACAGATTGACAGTCCCAAAATTTTGGTTAACGCAAATCACCTTGATGCCATGAATCAAAAAAACAATCAGAACCTGCCCGTGGAAGATGATTTAGCCGATTTTTACGCACCATGGCTCTTCAATGATCAACTCAAACAAATCCTGAACACCCACCATTCCCATCAGCCTGAGGGAGGCCTAGCGGTTGTGCGGCTTTTCCTAGGAAAAGACATCGATCAAGAAAGCTTGAACCTCAAACTCCACGATGAATTGGCTGAGACCTTTGAAGGACAGTCAATCATTCGAAAGGATCGCGTCTTTCAAATTCTGTTTAAAATTGATGAGAGCCTCGCGGTTGCTCGGTTAAAAGATTTTGCTGTCCACTGTGCTAAACCTGAAGTGCAACTCCCCATTCATGTGATTTTGGTGGGTTTTCACCGGTCGATTAGTTTAGAACGATTGATGCACTTGGTTGATCGGGGGCTAATGGAAAGCGCTCAGTTTCCACCCCAGGTGCTTGGGGTTTATGACCACGCGGCGGGTGCTTTTCAGTTCGCCGAAGATTTACCCTTGTGTGAGGTATCCAATAGCGAAGCAGCGCCGCAAGAGCCCGATCGGCGCTCTTAATGAATTATTCTTTAATTGCGGAAAAATTGTTCGCCATAACGAACAAAAACATTGAATAAGCAAAAAATGTCCGTTATACTGAACAAGTGAGCATGGTCTTTATTTATCGTAAGGGCTATCTTGATCAGATCCTACCGTTCGTGGACAAACCAGTGGTTAAGGTTATTACTGGTATACGACGTTCCGGAAAAAGTACCTTATTGAAACAAATCACCGAGTACCTTCATCAACAAAAAATCAATCCCGAAAATATCGTCTCCATCAATATGGAACTGATGGAAAATCAAGTTTGGAAAGACAAACAAAAATTGAATCAATTTTTGCTGGAGAAAAAAAGACAAACTTCCCAAAAAATTTATCTTTTGATCGATGAAATTCAAGAAATCGACGAATGGGAAAAAGTAATCAACTCTTTATTAGCACGTGAGGGGTTCGACATTTACATTACTGGTTCCAATTCCAGACTTCTTTCAGGCGAGTTGGCAAGTTACTTGACCGGACGCTACATCGAGTGCTGCGTCCAGCCTTTCTCCTTTCAAGAATTTCTTCAAATTCGAAACATTACTCAATATCAAGAGCAAGATTTTTATGACTATTTAAAATTTGGTGGGCTTCCAGGGATCCATCACTTGGATTTTAATGATGATGCAATTTTGCAATATTTGTTTTCAGTAGGAGATAGTATCCTCTACAAAGATGTGGTAATGAGAAACCAAATTCGTGATGTGGCTCTCCTAGAAAAACTCATTTGGTATGTGGCGAGCAATATAGGAAATACTTTTTCTGCTCGTCGTGTTTCTGATTATCTCAAAAAAGAAAGGCGTTCTCTGAGTCCGGAAACAATTTATAATTATCTTTCTCATTTGGAAGCAGCGTTCTACCTTCAGAAGGTTGAACGTTTTGATCTTGTAGGAAAACGAATTTTAGAGACTTATGAAAAATATTACTTAACGGATATCGGAATTATAAACGCTAAAATAGGATTTAAGGAACACAGAATTCAAAGTTATCTCGAAAACATCGTTTATTTAGAGTTAAAAAGGCGAGGATTTCGAGTCTTCATCGGCAAACTCGATGATCTTGAAATTGATTTCATCGCAGAACGCTATGATCAACGGAAGTACTTTCAAGTTACCTATCTGTTAGTTGACGATAACGTGCGCCAAAGGGAATTTCGACCTTTAATGCAAATTCGAGATAATTACCCCAAATATGTTTTGAGCATGGACCGAATCCCTGAGAGCAATAACGAGGGAATTATCAGGAAGTACCTTCCCGATTTTTTACTGGGGGAGTGGTAGGGGCTAGAAGTTCTATTCTCAAAAGGATGGTAAAAGGTGGTAAGTGATATCCAGCACCAAATCAATAATAAGAAATATCAGACCAGATTCAACCTACTCACAGAGCGAGGTTTTGCTCAATTTTCTTCTTAAGTGTCCACGGCGTCAACATTGTCAACGACGAAGGTTCACGCTCCGTATTGTATTCTTCCCTAAACCTCTAGGCTTGGCTTCTTGCTTCCTTCTGTATCCACCAAAAGTATATAGGTTGCGATATGCCGTATTTGCGGCAAATTTCGGCCTCATTTCCTAATTGCGCAGCTTCTCAGAGGATGGCCACGAACTTTTCCTCGGGATATTGACTCTTCTTCTTGTTTGCTACTTTTAACATCTTTGGACGCAAACCTTATCCTGGTCATGGTGGAGTTTTTGGGGGGCAGGTCACGGTTAATCCCATTACCCAGAAACAAAACGTGTTCCATATTTATTCTCCTAAATTAAATTATTAAATGAAAAAATATTAAAAAAACTAAAAGTACTTAAAACGTGCATCTTAAAATAGGCTAACCATTTATCTAAATTCATCTACATCCCCCCTTGATTTTCTCTAAAATTGTGTTAAACTGTTCAATAACTGAACATAAACCACAGCAATCCCGGAGTGTGTTTCGGCAACCCGTGCGATGACTGGGTTTTGATCGACTCATCGATTTGCCCGATGGAATCCACCTTTCTCGGGAAGGCTGGTTTATGTTCCTTGGCTAAATTTTCACATCTCATATTCATGTTGGACGAAAAAGAAACCATTCTCCTGGAAACTCTTCACAAAATGCCAACTGCGGGTGGTCAACGGGATCTTGCGCGGACCATTGGGTTGAGCCTGGGGATGACGAACGTGTTGTTAAAAAAATTGATTCAGCGCGGTTGGGTTATCGTTCGGCATTTGAGTGCCCGAAAACTTCAGTATGCCCTTACTGCAGAGGGAATGCGTGAACTCAGTAAACGTTCGTTTCGTTACCTCAAAAAGACCGTAAAGCAAATTGCTGATTACCGAAAACTCCTTGTGTCGTACGTCAAAAAGCAAAAAGAACAAGGTTATCAGGGGATTTTACTGATAGGTCAAACCGAGCTTGACTTTTTAGTGGAAGCAGTAGTCCAACAAGAAGGTCTTGCGTTTAAAAAAATTTCTTCGGACAGACCCCCGGAACTAACTGGGTGGTCAATTCTATTTAGTGAGGAAGAAACACAGGAACCCAATTTGTTTACACTGACACAGCAAATAGGAGAATATTTTGTCTAAAAAAACTTTTGCGTTGGAAACGGGAGCGCCCGAGGAATTGGAACTTGAGTGGGGTAAGGATTACAGTAATTTTGTTGTTCGGTATCAAAATCAAGAGTGTGCACGATTTTCATCGAATAAGGAACTGATGAGTGGTCAGGATGTCAAAATTACGGAAGACATCACGTTGCATTTTCGACTGGTTTCAAGTTTACTTTCACGTGAGCTACATATTTTAAAAGATGGAATTCCCCTTCCTGGTTCTCCCGGGTCTCAAGAAAGCCAACTCAAGGAATCATTTTGGACCTTGATTGTTGTCAGTGTCTTAAATGTTGGGTTAGGAATAGCTGTCGTGCTCACACAATGGGAGGCGCTCAGACGAGCCGGCCTTGGTTTAACTTCTTTCATTCTCGGTATTGTTCTTGGTTCTTTAACAGTCTTGGTTTTGTATCGTCGATACTGGGCTTACTTAATTGCCGTGGGCTTGTTCGTGTTGGAAAGCGCTTGGGGAATTTATCATGTCTTAAATCAAGGACTTAATCCCAATATTGGGGCGATTTTGATTCGAATCATGATTGTTTGGACCTTGTGGCGAGGCTGGGTAGTTTCTACCCAAAAACTAGTGAGATAAAGCAAGATTACTTTCGTCGCCCAATATGATTATGCGTTAAAAAACAAAAAATGCCGTTGATAAGATATGCTCTTGAGCGGGTCGGAGAAAAAGACTTGGAGCTTTCCTGGTCGGGCAATTGGGAAAACCTCAAAGTTTTGTATAAGGGCGAATTGTTAGGTGTAATCACGACGAAAAACGAATTTTTAGAAAGTCGCCGTTTTGATCTACCTAATGGACGAGTGCTCTCTATGAGATTATCAACCAAATACTTTGAGTCCGGAATTTTTTTGGATGTGGACGGTGAACCTTTACCAAGAAGCGCTGGGGATCCAGAAATTAAAATTGAGATTGCCGTAATTCTCACGTTCTTTTTGGGAAGCGTCAGCCTGGTTCTTGGTTTGATTTTTGAAGTTTTTCAAATTGAGGTACTAAAAAAAGTTGGGGTGAGCGGTATTAACCTTTTGGTTGGTGTTTTGCTTTTCATTTTGGCCGGATTCATTCTTTGGCGTCACCGATGGGCCTTAGTACTAACAATTATCATATTGATTTTAGAAGCCTTAGTCGGTACCTTTTTGGCAGTATCTAACGATCAGGAACCGAACATCAGCGCACTGGCGTTACGTATGATTTTTCTTTTACCATTACTTAAAGCTTTGGGTGTCCTCAATAAAATTAATAAGAATCAGGAAAAACATGAGCACTGAAACGACAACCTTTGAATCCCAGAAGTGGGATGTCATTATTCAACCAAGAGGTAAGCATCTTTTTATCGATTTTAGGGAAATTTTAGAATACAAATATCTCCTTTACCTTTTTATTCGAAGAGACTTTGTCGCTCAGTTTAAGCAAACGATTTTAGGTCCGCTGTGGTTTTTGATTCAACCCTTAACCACCACGGGTATTTACAGTATCATTTTTAGTGGCGTTGCCAAGATCCCCACGGATGGTGTGCCAGCGCCCTTGTTTTATCTCGTTGGGACGACCTTTTGGAATTTTTTTCAAGGAATTTTAACGAGTAATTCAGGGGTTTTAGTAGGAAATGCAGGTTTATTTGGGAAGGTTTATTTTCCACGGTTACTTGTACCCCTCTCAACAGGGGTGAGCAGGCTCTATCAATTTGGGATTCAATTCATCTTGCTTCTTGTTGTTTTCTTTTTTTATCTCTTTTCGGGAGCGATGATCAAACCAAATGTCTACCTATCGTTTTTACCACTAGTAATGTTACAACACAGTCTTTTGGGACTAGGGTTTGGACTGTGGATTAGCGCCTGGACCGTGAAGTATCGTGACCTTTCGAACTTAGTGGGTTTTGGAATGAGCCTGTGGATGTGGGCAACACCCATTGTCTATCCATTAAGTATGATTGAAGCTGGTTCAATCTTAAAGACAATTTTATGGCTCAACCCCGTTTCTGCGGGCTTGGATATTGTGCGTTTTGGTTTTACGGGCGCGGGAACGGTTGATTTGTTATGGTGGGCTTATGGTTGGGGGTGGTCGTTGTTCATTTTTCTTTTGGGAATTTACTTCTTTAATAAGGCGTCATTAACCTATGTTGATGTAGCATAGTATGGAGTACCCTAGGGAGATTTTAAAAAAACGCCTAACATCACTAGATTTGCAAATGCAAACCCTTAAGGCCTATCACGATCGGCTTTTGGTTGTAGGAGTGAAAAAGGCAGAAAGCCTTGAAGAAAGTTCGCTTCAAGATGCTTACTTAAAACGTTTTGCGTCTGTTCAAGATTATCTGGGTTCAAAAATTTTTCCCATGCTTGTTCAAGTTGCTGGTCTTCCCGGTGTCAAAATGACCGAAGTTTTAGAGAACCTTGAAAAAGAAGGGGTTCTCGAATCTGTGGAAAAATGGGCAGAACTTAGAGCCCTAAGAAATGATCTTGATCATGATTACCCTGAGAAACCTGAGTTGGGTTTAAGAACACTCAGCATTGTTCTTGAAAAATTTAATCAACTTTACAGCATTTTTCAAAATGTTGATCGATTTTCTCAAAAGCTTTTATGATTCGCCTGACAGAAAAGAGTTTTAAAGAATTAAAAAAAGCACTCAGTATGGGCTTCCCAGGCTGTCAGATTCTTTTATTTGGTAGTCGCTGTGATCCTACCGCAAAAGGTGGCGACATCGATATTGCCGTAGTAACCAAGGAAGAAGATTTTCTTCTTAAGAAATTACTGGTATTAACCTATTGGGAAATGACAGAAATACCAATCGCACTTGATATTGTTCGATACAGTGAGGAGATGGATCCCTTGTTGAAGCAAGAAGTCGACCGATGGGTAGAAAAAAGCTGCTCCTATCAGTTGAGTCTGATCTAAATAAGTGAGGGAAGTGTTTTGAGCACGGTGATTAAAGTAGAAAACTTATCCAAGGTGTATCACCTGGGTACGATTGGTTATGGTACCCTTCGTGACGATTTAGCTGCGTGGTGGGCTAAGGTGCGCGGTAAAGAGGATCCCAACGCACCAGTCGGTGAGAAAAGTCGAATTGGTGCCCACGGTGAGTTTTGGGCCCTACGCGATATCGACTTTGAAATCAAGCAAGGCGATCGTGTAGGCATTATTGGTCGTAACGGTGCAGGAAAAAGCACGCTACTTAAAATTTTAAGTCGAATCACTGCTCCTACGACGGGACGAATAGGAATCAAGGGGCGCATCGCCAGTTTATTGGAGGTGGGAACAGGATTTCATCACGAGCTTACAGGCCGTGAAAATGTTTTTTTAAATGGAGCCATTTTGGGGATGAAGCGCCGTGAGATTCAACGGAAATTCGATGAAATTGTTGATTTTGCGGGTGTGGGTGATTTCATTGACACACCCGTAAAACGTTATTCTAGCGGGATGTACGTGCGTTTAGCCTTTGCTGTGGCAGCCCACCTTGATGCGGAAATCCTAGTAGTTGATGAGGTATTGGCGGTGGGGGATGTCGAGTTTCAGAAGAAGGCGGTTGGCCGTATGGAAGAAGTGAGCACGGGACAGGGGAAGACGGTGTTGTTTGTGAGTCATAATGATAGTTTAATTAATCAGTTATGCTTCAAAGGGATTCTATTAGAAAACGGAAAGAAGCTTTTGGACGGTGATGTTGTAAACGTGCTGGGATACTATCGTTTAAATAAAAGTTTCTCACAAATAAAAAATGATAAAATTGAGTTAAAAGAAATTAACATAAACGGAAAGACTGGGGTTGTTAGAGTAAATAGAGAAGATGAAGAAATTAATTTAAATATAAAGTTTGTTTGTTCGGAAAAGATTTTGGGCAAGTCGCTTCGTTTTGGATTTGCGTGCCATGATTATTTTGGTAGGCCTCTATTTGATCTTAGAAATGATTGGGAGGGTATAACCATAAAAGCAGCTCAAAGTGTGGAAATTGCAATAAAAATAGAAAAAATTGATTATTTGAGTATAAATCAATATTTTTTTTGGGTTTATGTTGAAGCATTAAACGAACAAATTTTATTTGAGCCTAATGTAATATCAATTGAACTATTTAGTAAAAAAAATGAAAGAGCTAATAGTTATCCTTTAGATGTCAAGTCAAAATGGCTCATTAATGTCCAATAAAAAACCAGTTCTATTTATTATTTTCAATCGTCCCACGGAAACTCAAAAAGTTTTTGATCAAATTCGCAAGTATAAACCGGAACGACTTTTTGTAGCGGCCGATGGCCCTAGAAAAAATAAATTTGGCGAAGAGGAATTATGTAATCGTGCTAGGGGCGTGATTCAGGTCGATTGGCCGTGCGAGGTGCAATATTCATATTCCGATGTCAACAAAGGATGTCGAATAGGAGTAAGCTCGGCTATTGATTGGTTTTTTGAAAATGTTAACGAAGGAATTATTCTTGAAGATGATTGTGTACCCACATTATCCTTTTTTGAATTCTTAGAAAATGCCTTAGAAGAATTTAGATATGACTCACGAGTTTTCATGATAACGGGAACAAGTTATTTAAAACTAAGTCCTAATGAATTAAATTATGCTTACTTATCGTCCTATGCAGCAATTTGGGGGTGGGGAACTTGGAAAGATAGATGGGAAATGTATGATAGAAATTTATCTGATTGGCCTAATCCTGACTTACAAAAAAAGTTACGAGATAGATTTATAAATAATAATGGTATTCACTATATTTTTAATTTGTTTAACCTGATTAAGGTGGAAAGAATTGATACCTGGGACATACAGTGGTTTTACTCGATGATAAAAAACAATAAATATTGTTTAACTCCTTCTCTAAACTTAATAACTAATATTGGTATCGTTGGAACTCATACAGATGATTATAATAATCCAAGCATTCCAAGCATTGAAAAAAAGGTAATAATAGATCATAAATTTCTCATTCCAACGATTACAAGAAAGAACGATAATATTTTATTGAGAAATATTGGAGCATTAAAGGGCGAAAATCTTTTGATAAAAAAACTTGTTGAACTAAATAAAAAAATAAAAACCATCATAGCTTTTTTAAAAAAACTTAAAAGAAAAATTTTAAACTTGTTTTTAGTTAAGTCAGATGCCAAGAAGTTTAAGACTCCATTATTAATTCAAAACCACTTCAAAACTTCTTATGGCAAACATGTTTTAATTAGTTATATAACATCTCCCTTTACACAGGGAATTTCTCGCTCACATACTAATTATCTTGAATGTTTTACCGTTGCCTCTATTTTTACAAAGTTAGGTTTTAATGTTGACGTAGTTGAGTATCTCGATTTACTGCCGGATGAGACGATTGCAAAGTATGAAGTTATTTTTGGGTTTGGTAAATCATTGAATCGAAGTTTTTATCTTAAAACCCAAAAAAGACCAATAACCATTTTTTATGGTACAGGCTGTTTTCCAGTGGTAAGCAATCAACTAGGACTTATCCGAGCAAGGGAAGTAAAGGAAAAGTATAATCACTATTTTTTAAGCAGTACGCGCTACCTGGAAAATCCTTTCGAAACTACAGTCGTTCTCAGTGATGCTTTAATAGTATTAGGGAATGACTTTACCCGACGTACTTATTCGGACTATTTTAATCATCCATTAATCAAAGTAATCAAAGGTTTTTTTTATAAGACAAAATTTTCTGAAGAAGTCGTTTTTAGTAAAGGTCCTGAAACTAAAAAAACTTTTTTATGGTTAGGTGGCTCTGGTTTGATTCACAAAGGCTTTGATCTTCTGGTAGAGGCTTTTTGTCAAAGAACTGATCTTAAACTCCATATATGTGGGAATGGGCAGGGAGAAATTGACTTTGTTGAGGCAGTTTTAAGTAGGAACAAGTGTAGTAATGTAATCATTCATGGATTTGTAGATATTGATTCAGAAACATTTAAGAAAATATTATCAGAGTCAGGGTTTGTTATTTTTCCTTCGCTTACTGAGGGAAGTTCACCCTCTGTTTTAACAGCAATGGGAAATGGTGGTTGTGTTCCTATAATTAGTCAAGGATCAAGTGTCGACATTGGTGAAACAGGTGTTTATATTGAAGACATTTCGGTGGAGGGAATTCTTGCTGCTTTGGACAAAGTTTTGGTTTGGGAAGATAACTATTTTTTAAAAAAAGTGAAGGAATCTTATGATCTGGCCAATAACTTTTATAACATCGATAGCTATAAATTTCATTTGGAAAAAGCAATAATAGACATTTTGGAACGATTCGCCTGCTAATTTTAACAGCTCCATTATCCTTTGAGGTGTCAATTTGATAAAATTCTTTAAAAAGATTATTAAAAATTTTTTAATAAAAAAAGAAGTTTCAACCTACCAAGAACCTAAAGACCGAATAAATGTTGTACTCAATAAATTTTATCAAGAGTATTCAAACAATCCATTACCCCAGCGTGAGATAGAACTGTTACCCGAAATTTTAATACCTTGTTATAATCATGCAAAGTTTTTGAAAAGATCGATTGATTTATTAAAACTTCACAATGTGCCGATTACAATTATAGATGATGCAAGTGATGAGGAAAATCAAACAATTTTGTTAGAGCTTTGCTCAACGAATGGTCTAAAGCTGTTGCGTAATGAGACAAACTTGTTGCAATTTGGAAGTTTAAATAAAGCAATTAGCCAATCGAAAAATAATTTGTTTATTATATCTAATGCAGATGATTTACTATTACCGTTTTGGATTGATTATGCGATCAATATTTTTCGTAAAAAAGATATAGCCCTTTTAGGGGGTCATTCTGTTCCATTCTCTATACCCGATGAGTCACAAATGTACTTAATAGAAATTTTAAGCTCTATTGATTATAAGCCCAAGTCTGAGATAAAAGTTTATACCCCTATTCAAGCGAAAAGTTATCAGTCTGATAATGATCTAAATATGACTATGACCGGGTGTACCTTTCTGCGTTCAGCGTGGGAGTATGTTGATGGTTTTTGGCCTAGGTCTAGACGGTCGTCAGCATGGGACGATCGCGATTTTCAAATGCGTGTTAATATGTTTTTTAATGTCGGAGTCTCTCCTGAAATTTCTGCCTTTTATCGGATTGACTCTTCTACAGGGCGCGGAACGACATGAAATTTTAAAGGTTACTTTAACTTAAGAAAATAAAAATCAAAATGATGAACTGTCCATTGTGCTCTTCTAAATCAACGCCAGTTAAAAAACTTATCATTTTACGAAAATACTCAGGTGTTTTGTATTTGTGCCCAACGTGTGATTTACTCTTTTTTGCCGAACCTAACTGGTTGCAGGAAGCTTATGCCGCACCAATTAATGTTTTTGATACAGGATTGATAGCGAGAAATTTAGAATTTTCTCATAAACTTTCCTACTTATTTAAATACTTTTTTCCGGAAAACATGAAGGGACTTGATTATGCTGGTGGATACGGTATTTTCGTACGTTTAATGCGCGATAAGGGCTTTGATTTTTATTGGTCAGACGCATACGCTCAAAATCTTGTCGCGAGAGGATTTGAACAAAAAAAAGGTGATACATTTACCGTAATAACGGCATTTGAATTTTTTGAACACTCTACTGAACCAGGAAATGATTTAGAAAAACTAGGGAATTTAGGACAAAATTTAATTTTTTCAACTGTGTTGCGTCAAGAATTAGTGCCGGAGGATGGATGGTGGTATTATGGTCTAGAACACGGTCAACACATAAGTTTTTACAGTCGTGTGACCCTAGAGTTTATGGCTAAAAAATTAAATCGAAAGTTAATTACAGATAACACATGGCTTCACATGCTTCTTGATTCTCAACTAGAGTGTGATAGTATGCATGAATTCTTAAAGACTGGAAACTTGGTAGGTGAAAAGGCCTGGCTTGTTTATAAAAATTTTCACAAGCCAAGTTTACGTGATTACATAAGGAGATGGAGAAGAAAATTTAACTATAACCCACAAAACGATTCAGTTTTCGAAAGTCTAACCTGGAATGATCACCTTAAACTAAAAGAAGACTTTTTTCAGCAGGAAGTTGAATTTTGAAACTTCTTGTCACTGGAGTTAACGGTTTTGTTGCTCGCCATCTTATTGATATTATTCGTGACCGTTGTTCCCTCTGGAAAATAATTGGTACTGGGCTAAGCCCAAGACCAAGGCACATAAATATTGATAGTTATTACTCTGGTGATTTAAGAGATAAAGAGTTCGTTTTCAAATTGATACACGAAAGTCAACCTGATGCTGTAATTCATTTGGCATCATTTAGTAGTGTAGCTCAAAGCTGGCAGCAGCCAATTGAAAGTTTTCAAAACAACACGGTTATTTATTTGAATCTTCTTGAAGCCATTAGAAATAAAAAACCAATAACTAGGGTACTTTCTATTGGTTCTTCAGAGGAATATGCATCTACCTCTGAAGGTAAATGCTTTTTATTTGAAAATGATCCTTTATTGCCTCTAAGTCCCTATGCTGTAGCTAGGGTTGCTCAAGAGCAGCTTAGTAAGATTTACACCATTGGTTATGATTTAGACATAGTTTTAACACGTTCATTTAATCATTTAGGTCCTGGGCAAGATGAAAGATTTTTTATTCCTTCAGTGATTAAACAACTAATTTTAGCAAAGAGGGAAAAAAATTTTACCCCAGTTTTGAAAGTTGGTGATGTTAGTGTTGTACGTGATTTCCTTGATGTTCGTGATGTGGTATGGGCATATATTTTACTCCTCGAAAAGGGAACTAAAGGCGAAGTTTATAACGTTTGTTCTGGAAACGGAGTTAGGTTAGATTTCGTTATTAACACTATATCTAAAATTTTAGATTTAAATCCCATCATTTCGGTAGATCCTTCTAAATTAAGACCCAACGAAAATAAATATATTGTTGGGTCTTTTGAAAAAATCCATAAGGCAGTAGGTTGGAAACCTAAAATTTCATTGAATGAATCATTAGCAGATACCATTAAAGAAATGAGTCAGGATTATTATGGATGAATTACCCAAAGTTTTTTATGATCATACGATCTTTAGCATACAAAAATTTGGCGGTATTTCTCGTTATTATGCGGAGTTGATACGTCATTCGATAGGTTTATTTGAGACTGAAGTGGGGATAAAATATAGTGACAATCAACACTTAAAAGATATATTACCAAACTTAAAAATTTTTCCTTATCCCAAGGAAATAAAGTATGGTCAAAACTTTTTACAAAAAAAAAGGAATAAAATCCTTCAATTTTTAAAATTCAATCCGCCCCAAATTAAGGGAGTTAACTACTTCGAAATAAACCAGAAAATTACATTAAAAGAATTATGTAGTGCTAAAAAGTTTATCTTTCATCCTACATATTATGAGGATTATTTTTTTGAGCATTTAGGAAACCGTCCTGCAATTTTAACAGTGTATGATCTCATTCATGAGATTTTTTCAGAATATTTTTCCTTGTCTGACGCAACCATTGAAAAACGAAAGAAACTACTAGATCGCGCAAACCATATTATCGCCATATCGCATCAAACTAAACATGACCTAATCGAAATTTATGGATTGCCAGAGGAAAAAGTAAGTGTGATACACTTATCGCATTCATTCGTAGGAAATTTAAAAGTTTCACAAGTGTTCAGTGAAAAAATCAATCAAGTTAAACCATACCTTTTATATACCGGCAATCGTTCAGGTTATAAAAACTTTTATTTTTTTGTGCGGTGTTGGGCGGTTTTATCAAAAAAATTCCCTGAAGTTCATTTAGTATGTACTGGCCCGTCTTTTTCAGACGAAGAAGTAAAATTATTTCACTCTTTAGGACTTGTTGATAAAATACACTATATCTCTGCTAATGAAGAGCAACTTTTTGCTTTATATCAAAATGCGTTGGCCTTCGTGTTTCCCTCACTTTATGAAGGATTTGGAATTCCTGTTCTTGAGGCATTTCAAGCGGGTTGTCCAGCATTACTTTCTGATATCCCAGTCTTTAAAGAAATTGCGTCTAATGCTGCTCTTTTTTTTAAGCCAAAATCGTACAAGGACATGGCTGAAAAATTAGAATACATGATAATTGACTCTAAACTTCGTGAATCCTTGCGCCAACAGGGGTCAATTATTGCAAGCCAGTTTTCTTGGCAAAAAACTGCAAAAGAAACAGCAAGTGTTTATAGAAATTTTATTTAAAATACTAAAGTGTCTCGCATTAAATTCTGTGTACATGCACCTCTTCGAACCAAAAACATAATTATTAACAGAGTTAATGTTATGAGATTTAAAGTAACGCAAAACAAGATCACAACGTTCTAATGTTGGTTTGAGGAAAGACGTGAAATCCAATCAAGTATTAAATTCTGGGTTTTGGCTTTTGTTAGTGAAAGTGTTTTTAAATCAGTAATAAAAGTTTGGTTTAAAGTTTATTAAAAAATAACTTAGTAATTAAGGCGTCATGATTATGGTAGACAAAAAAACATCAAACAACA
>Ga0272446_1000223_pt1 | contig 90030 bp, 92 predicted proteins | sample YNPCB0061_FD_194587 | JGI IMG/M metagenome (GOLD analysis project Ga0272446, IMG submission 194587) | Hot spring microbial mat communities from Yellowstone National Park, WY, United States - YNP-CB-006-1 | ecosystem: Environmental > Aquatic > Thermal springs > Hot (42-90C) > Sediment | place...
CGGAGACCACGCCCTCGAGCCGCTCGCGGTCGCCCGGCCGGAGCCGGACCTGAATGCCTTGTCTCATAAGCCCAGACTCGCAGGTCCGGGCCAACAAGGGAATCGTCAACATCGATCAGACCACTAGCGTGATGCCTGGTTCGCGTGCCGCCGGCGCGCCACGAGGTGCCAGATGTCCACGACCAACCATCCCTCCCAGCAAGGCCTGGACCTGGCCGCGGCCCTCGAGGTGCTGTCGCACCGCATCCAGGGGCTGACGGACGCCGTCTCGGCGCTGTCGCTCGGCCCCGATCGGGTGTTCACCTTCGCCTATGCCGACACGCTGGTGCGCATGCACCTGCCCTTCGCCCCGCGCGACGACGTGCAGCGCCACATCCTGCGTCACGGCGGCTTCTACGAGACGCCGCAGCTCGCCGAGATCCGGCCGATGATCCCGCCCGGCGCCGTCATCGCCGACATCGGCGCCAACATCGGCAACCACACGGTGTTCTTCGCGCTGCTATGCGGCGCGGCGCGAATCCACGCCTTCGAGCCGATGCGCGTCACCTCCGGCATCCTGCGGCGCAACCTGGCGCTGAACGGCATCGAGGACCGCGTGGCGGTGCATGACGTCGCGCTCGGCCCGGCGAGCGGCACGGCGGCGCTGCTGCGCTACCCGGCCGGCAACATCGGCGCGGCGGCAGTGGATCCGGCGCGGCCCGGGGCCTACCGCGTCGAGCCGCTGGACGCCTTCGGCCTGGAGCGGCTGGATTTTGTGAAGATGGACGTGGAGGGCGGCTTCGTCGGCGCGCTCGAGGGCGCGGCGGGGACGCTCGCGCGCTGCCGCCCGCCGGTCTGGATCGAGTTGCGGGAGCGGCAGAACGAGATCGAGCCGGGGACCGCGGCGCTGGCGAAGCTCGGCTACCGGCATGCGCGGCGCATCGCCGGCTCGCGGAACGACCACCTGTTCCTGCCGGAATGACCGGGCTAGCGGCCCGGCGGCGCCGCGTTCTCGCGCGGGAAGGGCGCGGCGGGCGCCGGCAGCCCGAGGAAGCCGCACAGTTTCGGCCACCCGTCCCCGGCCCACAGGTCGAACTCCAGCAGCCGCTCCGGTTCGTCGCGGAACCGGGCGCGGACGCGGGCGGCGTGGGCCGCCGGCGCGGCGGCCAGCCCGCCCGGCGCCAGCAGCAGCCGCGCGTACATCTCGGCCCATCGCCCGCCATGCAGCAGCGGCGCGCCGGAGGCGACGAAGCGTTCCAGCGCCGCGGCGTCGGCCAGCCCGTGCTCCCGGCGCATATGCGCCAGCAGCGACCGTGTCCACGAATCGATGGGCCGTGTGGTGAGCAGGAAACGGGCGTCCGGGTGCCGGTGGGCGAGCTCCTCCACCGCGTCGGCGACCGGCGCGTCGGTCATCGCGTCGAACAGCGCGGCATCCGCGGGCGACAGCATCTGGCCGGTGGCCGGATTCGCCCAATGCGCCGTGAGGTAGCCGAGCCGCCGGAGCGCGGCCGTCAGCGTCGTGGTGCCGGTGCGCGACAGGCCGACGACGAAGACCTTCGGCCTCGGCACCGGCGGGTCGAGCCCGGCGACGCGCCGCAGGACCGAGGCGTAGCGGCCGGCCCGGCCCGCCGCGACCAGCGCCGCCGCGCCCTCCCGCGCGGCGGACAGGCCGCCGGTGGCGAGGGCGAGCCGCACCTTGAGCCGCGCGAGCGACGCCCGCTCGCCGGGCAGCACCGGCCGCAGCGCCGCCGCCCGCGCGGCGATCGCGGCGCAAGCCTCGGCGTGGCGCGGGGTGCGGCCATGCAGTTGCGCGGCGGTGCGCAGCAGCCGTTCCAGCAAGTGGGGCGAGCGCGCGGCGGCGACGGCGGCGGTGAAGTCGGCCAGAGCGGCCGCTCCCTGGCCGAGGGCCAGCGCCAGCTCGGCGCGCATCTGCAGAACCCAGGCATTGCCCCGCCCGGTGCCGAGGCAGGCGAGCGCCGCGTCCTTGCGCCCGGCGCGGATCAGCGGCCGCGCCAGGACGCGGCGCAGCCGCCCCGGCAGCGGCAGCCGGTCGAGCCGCGGCGCGAGAGGCGCCAGCAGCGCGGCCGCCCTGCCGCTCATGCACGCATCCCGAGCACATCCGCCATGGAGTACAGCCCCGGCGGCCGCCCCGCCGCCCACAGCGCCGCGCGCACCGCGCCGGTCGCGTAGGCGCGGCGGTCGAAGGAGCGGTGGGTGAGGATGATATGCTCGGAGCCGGCGGCGAAGATCACGCTGTGCTCGCCCACCACCTGGCCGCCGCGCAGCGCGGCGAAGCCGATGGTGCCGGTGCCGCGCGGCCCGGTGTGGCCGTCGCGCCCGCTCTCCCGGCCCGCCGCCTCGAGCGTCGTGCCGCGGCCCTTCGCCACCGCGCGGCCGAGGGCGACGGCGGTGCCGGAGGGCGCGTCCACCTTCTGGCGGTGGTGCATCTCCAGGATCTCGGCGTCGTAGGTGTCGGCCGGCAGGGCGGCGGCCATGCGCTCCGCCAGCGCCAGCACGAGGTTGACGCCGGGCGAGAAGTTGGCGGCGTAGACCACCGGCACCGTCCTTGCGGCGTCGGCCACATCGGCCTCGTCCGACGGCGACAGCCCGGTGGTGCCGAGCACCCAGGCGACCCCATGCCGCACGGCGGCGGCGGCGTGGGCCGAGGTGGCGGAGGCATGGGTGAAGTCGATCACCACCTGGCAGCGCGGGAACAGCGCGTCGGCGTCCGCGGTGACGAACACGCCGGGCATCTCGGGCATGGCGTCGGGCAGGGCGAGGCCGCCAGCGAGCGCCGCGCCCGCGGCAGCGACTTCCTCGGCGAGCAGGCGGCCCATGCGGCCGGCGATGCCGGCGATGCCGATGGCAAGAGTCATGGCGGGGTCTCCTCGGTCCTGCGCTTCCTCGGCCCGGGGGGGCGCACGGTCAAGCGCCCGGGCGCCGGACGGGCAGGCTCGCCGCCCCGCCGGCAGCGCGGCAGGATGCGCGCGCCACCCTGGAGACCGACCGGATGACGCCGATCCCGTTCCTGTCCTTGCTGCTGCTGCTTCCGGCACCGGCCGCGTCGGCCGAGGCGCTGGCACGGCTGCCGCGCCCCTCGGACGGGATCGCGGACGCGCTGGTCGCCATCGCGCATGGGCTGGAATTGGCGGGCGTGGCGGCGATCCTCGGGGGCGTGGCCTGGGCGGCGGTCCAGGGGCTGCGGCGGCTGCTGGCGGAAGGCCCGACCGAGCGGGTGTACGTCGCAATGCGCACCGACCTCGGGCGCGGCATCCTGCTCGGGCTGGAACTGCTGATCGCGGCCGACATCATCGGTACGGTGGTGATCGAGCCGACGCTCGCGAATCTCGGCGTCCTGGCCGGCATCGTCGCCATCCGCAGCTTCCTCTCCTTCGCCCTGGAGGCGGAGCTGCGCGGGCAGCTGCCCTGGCGGCGGCCACCGCGCGCCGATTGATCCGCCGCCGCCTCGATGCGCAGGCAAGAGACCGAGCCGAACTGCGCCCTGCGCTTGCGCGAGGGCGACCCGCTGCGCCAAGCGTTCCCCGCTGGTCGCGCCGAGAGCAGATCGCCCACGGCTGGAAACAGCGGTGTGCGTGAAGATGCTCGGCAGAAACGCCTGGCGCGGTTTCCCCTCTTGTGGAAACCGCTCCAGGTTGCGGACATCGCGCCCGACATCTGCCGCACGCCCGGCATCATGGTCGGCGGCGCGGCGGCGGGCGGCCGCGCCTTCCCGGAAGGCGGGGCGCTGGTATGGGAACCCCGTGGCGAGGCGGGGGTCCGCATCCTCGGCATCCTGGAACTCGCGCCGCTGCCGGGTGGCGGGTTGCACGGCTGCGGGTGGCCGCTACTCCGCCGGCACCGTCGCCCAGCGCTCGGGGTGCAGCTCCTCCTCGCGGTCCGGGAAGGCGAGCGCACAGGCCAGCAAGATCAGCCCGAAGAGCGCGAGCACCAGCAGCATCGCCGTCATCCCGCCCGTCGCCGCATGCAGCCAGCCGATCAGCGGCGAAGCCAGCGCGGCGCCGAGGAAGCCGACGGTGAAGCGCACGGAATAGAGTTTCGCGCGCAGCGCGGGCGCGACGTAGCGCGCCGTCATCGTCTCGTTCACCGTCACCTGGCCGAACACGGAGGCGGCGACGATGCTTGCGATCGGCACCAGCACCCAGCCCTCCAGCAGCGCGAGCGCGACGAGGCCCGGCGCCTGCACGGCGGCCAGCGGCAGGAAGACGCGCCGCAGCGTCGCCCGGTCTATCCAATGCCCGACGGTGAACTGCGCGAGCCCGCCGCACAGCGTGGCGGCGAAGGCCAGCGTGCCGACCAGCGGCAGGAGCCCGGGGTCGGCGGCCAGCCGTTCCTCGAGCAGTTTCGGCAGCAGCAGGGTGAAGGCGTTGAACACCAACCCGGATGCGGCGGCGATGGACAGCAGCACGATGACGGCGCGCTTCACGATGGCGCGCGGGATGGTCGGGAAGGGGCCGGCCGCCTTCTGGCCGGCGCTGGTGTCGAAGGGCGGTTCGCGCCAGTAGAGCAGCCCGAGCACCAGCGCGATCGCGCCCGGCACGAGGAAGGCCGCGCGCCAGCCGACCCAGGCGACGAGGAACGCCGTCACCACCGGCGCCAGCGCGACGCCGAGATTGCCGAATACCCCGTTGATGCCCATCGCGCGGCCGACGCGGCGGCCCGCGGCCTCCACCAGCATCGCGGTGCAGATCGGGTGGTAGATGGCGAGGAGCCCGCCCAGGCACAGAAGCGACGCGGCGAGCATCCCGCGCCCGTTGGACAGCCCGGCCGCCAGCAGCGAGAGCCCCGCGCCGAAGAAAAACGCCCGCACCATGGCGACGCGCCCGAACCGTTCCGCGAGCCAGCCCTGCGGCAGGGAGCCGAGGCCGTAGAGCACGAACATGCCGGTGCCGAGCGCCAGGATCGGCCCGTATTCCGCCCCGAACGCCTCGGGCGACTGCACGACGATGCCGAGCACCGCCGTCGCCAGGATCACCAGGCTGTAATGCGTCAGCGTATGGGCGGCGTTGATGAAGACGATCTGCCGGGTCTCGGGCGTCATGCGGCGCAGCCTGCCACGGCTGGACGTGCTCCGCCTTAAGAACATATAGTGAACGGGCAGCACGGGGCACGCGATGGATCTGGCACGCAAACTAAGCCTTTTGGCCGACGCGGCGAAATACGACGCCTCCTGCGCCTCCTCCGGCACCGAGCGGCGGGACAGCCGGAAGGGCGGCCTCGGCAGCACCGAGGGCAGCGGCATCTGCCACGCCTATGCGCCGGACGGGCGCTGCATCAGCCTGCTGAAGGTCCTGCTGACCAATGCCTGCGTGTTCGACTGCGCCTACTGCATCAACCGCGCGTCCTCGAACGTGCCGCGCGCGCGCTTCACGGCGGAGGAGGTCGTGAGCCTGACGCTCGGCTTCTACAAGGCCAACATGATCGAGGGGCTGTTCCTTTCCTCTGGCATCATCCGCAGCCCGGACTACACGATGGAACAGGTGGTGCGCGTGGCGCGGCTGCTGCGCGAGGACCACGGCTTCCACGGCTACATCCACCTGAAGACGATCCCCGACTGCGACCCGCGGCTGATCGAGGAGGCCGGCCGCTACGCCGACCGCCTGTCCATCAACGTGGAGATGCCGACCGCGGCGGGGCTCGCGCGCGTCGCACCGGAGAAGGACCGCGCGCGGATCGAGCAGGCGATGGGCGGGCTCGCAACGAGGATCGCGGCAGCGAGGGAACCCGCCCGCCGCGCCCGCCCGCCACGCTTCGCCCCCGCGGGACAATCCACCCAGATGATCATCGGCGCCGATGCGTCGGACGACGCGACGGTGCTGGCCAACGCCGTCGGGCTCTACCGCGCGCATGGGCTGAAGCGCGTCTACTACTCGGCCTATTCGCCGATCCCCGACGCCTCGCGCCTGCTGCCGCCCGCGCCGCCGCCGCTGGTGCGGGAACACCGGCTGTACCAGGCCGACTGGCTGGTGCGCTTCTACGGCTTCACGGCCGACGAGATCCTGTCCGGCGGGCAGGACGGCATGCTGGACCTGGAGGTTGACCCGAAGCTCGCCTGGGCGCTGAAGCACCGGCACATGTTCCCGCTCGACCTCAACCGCGCCCCGCGCGAAGCGCTGCTGCGCGTGCCAGGGCTCGGCGTGAAGAGCGTGGAGCGCATCCTGTCCGCGCGCCGACACGCGCGGCTGCGGGTCGAGGACCTGGCGCGGCTCTGCGTGCCGGTCGCGAAGGCGGCACCGTTCCTGACCGGCGCGGGGCTTGAGCGCGGGAGGTTGCGCGAGGCGCTGCTGCCGAAGCGGTCCTTCGCGCGCCCGGTGCAGGCGTCGCTGCCCTTCCATGCCTGACGTCGCGCTGCCCGCGCCGGATGATGTGCAGGCGTGGCGCGATGCGGCGCGCCGCCTCCTCCGCGCGCGCGTGCCGCCCGAGCAGGTGACGTGGCGGCTTGCCTGTGACCCTGCGCCGCTGTTCGCCTCGCCGATGCCGCCCGAGACCGCCGAAGCCCCGCGCGCGCCGCGGCGCTTCCTGGAGCTTGCGTCGCGCGCCCTGCTCCATCGCGACCCGCAGCGCTTCGCGCTTTGCTACGCAGCCTTGTGGCGGCTGCAGCGCGAGCCCGGGCTGCTGTCGGTCGCGACCGATCCGCTGGTCGCGCGGCTCACGGCGCTGGCCAAGTCGGTGCGGCGCGACGCGCACAAGATGCACGCCTTCCTGCGCTTCCGGGCAACCCCGGACGGTCGCCACATCGCCTGGTTCGAACCGGCGCACCACATCCTGCGCGCCGAAGCGCCATTCTTCGTCCGTCGTTTCGCGTCGCTGCGCTTCGCGATCCTGACGCCGGAGGCGAGCGCGGCGTGGGACGGCGCGACGCTGACCTTCGGTCCCGGAGCGACGCGCGCCGACGCGCCGCCGCAGGACGCAACGGCGGCGCTGTGGAACGCCTATTTCGCCGCCATCTTCAACCCCGCGCGCCTCAAGCCCGGCGCCATGCGCGCCGAGATGCCGAAGAAATACTGGGCGAACCTGCCGGAAGCGGCGCTGATCCCGTCGCTGATCGCAGGCGCCGAGGCGCGGGCGGCCGAGATGCTGGCCCGCGCCGCCGCCGCGCCGCGGCCGAACCCGCAGCGCCCGCGTCTGCGCGACGCGGAATCCGGGCAGCGGCGGCTTGACGGCCCGTCCGTCGCGCCCTCCTCAATAGCCGCGACGGAGACGGAGGGACGCCCATGCGCATCGGCATCATCGGCGGCGGGGTCGGCGGGCTGACGCTCGCGCTCGCGCTGCACGCGCGGGGGATCGAGGCCGAGGTGGTGGAAGCCGCGCCTGAGATCCGGCCGCTCGGCGTCGGCATCAACCTGCTGCCACATGCGACGAAGGAACTCGCGGCCCTCGGCGTGCTGGAGGCGCTGGAGGCGGTCGCCATCCCGACGCAGGAGGCCGCCTATTTCAACCGCTTCGGACAGCTGATCCTGACCGAGCCGCTCGGCCGCCACGCCGGCTACCCGACGCCGCAGCTTTCGATCCACCGGGGCGAGCTGCAGATGGTGCTGCTGGCCGCCGTGCGCGAACGCCTGGGCGCGGATGCGGTGCGCACCGGGCTGCGCTGCGTCGGCGTGGACACCGCGGCCGGCGTCGCGCGCCTGGTCCGCACCGTCAGCGGCGAGCCGGCGCCGGAGCTGCGCGCCGACGCGATCATCGCCGCCGACGGCATCCATTCCGCCGTGCGGCGGCAGTTCTTCCCGGACGAGGGCCCGCCGATCTACTCCGGCGTCAACATGTGGCGCGGCACCACGCGCATGGCGCCGATCCTGTCAGGCGCGACGATGGTCCGCGCCGGCTGGCTGACCCAGGGGAAGATGGTGATTTACCCGATCCGCCGCTACCCGGACGGCACGGTGCAGATGAACTGGGTGGCCGAGATCGAGACGCCGAAGCACCACCCGAACGACTGGGCGCGCAAGGGCGACCTCGCGGACTTCCTGCCCGCCTTCGCTGACTGGCATTTCGACTGGTGCGACGTGCCGGCGATGATCGAGGCGGCCGACCAGGTCCTGGAATACCCGATGGTGGACAAGGACCCGCTGCCGCGCTGGTCGCACGGGCGCGCCACGCTTCTGGGGGACGCGGCGCACCCGATGTACCCGCGCGGATCGAACGGCGCGGGCCAGGCGATCCTGGACGCGCGTTGCCTCGCCGATTGCCTGGCGGAGTGCGGCGGGGACGTGGTGGCGGCGCTGGCCGCCTATGACGCGGAGCGGCGGGAGAAGACCGCGCGCGTCGTGCGCACCAACCGCACGCAGCCGCCCGATGCGGTCATCCGCGAGGTGTGGCAGCGCAGCGGCGACAAGCCCTTCGCGCGGATCGAGGACGTGATTCCGCGCGCGGAGCTGGACGCCATCCTGGCCGAGTACAAGCGGGTGGCAGGATACGACAAGGCGACGCTGGCGGCGTAGTCGTCGGCCGGTTGCCTGCCGGCGCCCTCCGCGTGGCGCGGCCCGCCATTGCCACACCGTGGTCCAGGGCGCGGCTGCGGGCGGGATCCGGGGGGCCTGACCCCGGCTAGAACAGCTGCCGCGGCAGCCAGGTTGCGAGCGCGGGAAAGGCCAGCACGAGCCCGATCGCCGCGAGTTGCAGCCCGACGAACGGGATCACGCCGCGGTAGATGTCGCCCGTGTTCACCCAGCGCTGCGCGACGCCGCCCAGGTAGAACAGCGAGAAGCCGAAGGGCGGCGTGAGGAACGAGGTCTGCAGGTTCAGCGCGATCAGCACGGCGAGCCAGATCGGGTCTATCCCCATCATCAGCAGCACCGGCCCGACGATCGGGATCACGATGATCGTGATCTCGACGAAGTCGAGGAAGAAGCCCATGAGGAAGATGACGGCCATCACCGCGAGCAGCGCGCCCAGCTGGCCGCCCGGGATCGCCTCCAGCATCGCCTTCACGGTCTCCTCGCCGCCAAGGCCGCGGAACACCAGCGAGAACAGCGTCGCGCCGATCAGCGTTGCGAAGATCATCGCCGTGATCGTCATGGTGGCGTGCGACACGGCGGAGAGCACACCCGCGCGGAAGCAGCGCCACAGCGCGACCGCAACGCCGAAGGCCAGCAGCGCGACGAGGACGGCGGCGGCCCAGATCGCTGCCTGGTCTCCGAGCGGCGGCGCCTCGCGGCCGAGGCGCATGTCGAAGGCGGCGCCGAGCAGCGCGAGGGCGACGGCGGCAAGCCCGCCGAGCAGGATCGGCGCCGGGTTGCCCGGCTGGCGGAGCCCGGCCAGCAGCGTCGCGCCGATGGCGCCGACGGCCGCGGCTTCCGTCGGCGTCGCGATGCCGCCGAGGATGGAGCCGAGCACGGCGACGATCAGCACGATCGGCGGCACGAGCGCGCGCGTGAGTTCGCGGCCGGAGATGCGGCCGGCCTCCTCCTTCGGGATCGCCGGCGCGATGTCCGGCCGCAGGAACGCGATGACGAGCTGGTAGAGGATGTAGAGCCCGACGAGCAGCAGCCCCGGGATCATCGAGCCGGCGAAGAGCTGCCCGACCGACACCGTCTCCACCGAGAAGCGGCCCTCTGCCAGCTGCGCCTGCTGGTAGGCGGCCGAGATCACCTCGCCCAGGATCACCATGACGGTCGAGGGCGGGATGATCTGCCCGAGCGTGCCGGCCGCGCAGATAGAGCCGCAGGCGAAGCGCTTGTCGTAGCCGCGGCGCAGCATCGCGGGCAACGCCATCAGGCCCATCGTCACCACCGTCGCGCCGACGATGCCGGTGGAGGCGGCGAGCAGCGCGCCGACGACGGAGACGCTGATGGCGAGCCCGCCGCGCACCGGGCCGAAGAGCCGGCCCATGGCCTCCAGCAGCTCCTCGGCGATCCTCGATCGCTCGAGCATGATGCCCATGAACACGAAGAGCGGGATGGCGACGAGGGTCTCGCCCGTCATCGTCCCGAAGATCCGCTGCGCCAAGGCGCCGAGCAGGAAGATGTCGAACACGCCGAAGGCGATGCCGAGCGCGCCGAACACGATCGCGCAGCCGGTCAGCAGGAACACGACCGGAACGCCGGTGAGGATGAGCAGGCAGAGCGAGGCGAACATCAGCAGGTCGAGCACCTGCCCCATCCAGTGCCCGCTCATGCGCTGCCCTGGTGCGCGCGGTGCGGAAGATGCGTCTCCGCCAGACCTTGAAGCACGGCGATGCAGCGGATGGCGATGGAGAGCGACTGCAGGCCGAGCAGCACGGCCATCGCCGGGATCATGGACTTCAGCAGCGGCGTGAAGGGCAGGCCGCCGACCGCCATCGGCCCCTCGCCGAAGCGCCAGGAGGTGGCGACGTAGGACCAGGACGCCCAGACCACCAGGGCGCAGAACGGCAGCACGCCGACGAGAACCGCCAGCAGATCCACGAGCGCGCGCCGCTTCGCGGTCCAGCCGGCATAGAGCACGTCCACGCGCACATGCTGGTCCACCAGGAAAGTGTAGCCGATCGCCAGCATGAACAGGATGGCGTGGATGTAGATCACGCCCTCCTGCATCATGATGTAGGAGGTGCCGTAGGCGTAGCGCAGCACCACCACGGCGAACTGCACCAGCACGAGCAGCAGCGCCAGCCATTTGACGCCGCGGGCGAGCAGGCGGCTCGCGGCGTCATGGGCGTCCGCCAGGGCGAGCAGCGCGCGCAGGCTCAGCCCCAGCGGATCGGCAGCGCGCGCGCGTTGTAGATGCCGGCGTAGGACTGCAGCATGTAGGCTTGGCTGCGGTTGCGGAACTCGGCGTAGGAATCCGCGATGCGCTTGACCAGCGCGTCCTGGTGGCCGCGGAACTCGGCCAGGATCTCTCCGGCCGAGTTGCCGAGCGCGATCAGCACGTCGCGCGGCACTTCGCGCGGCACCACGCCGTGGCGCGAGACGAGCTCGGCCAGCGCCCGCGGGTGGCCGGCGTCGTATTCGGTGGTGATCTCCTCGGCGATGCTCTGGCAGGCGAAGGCGACGGCCTGCTTCAGGTCGTTCGGCAGGGCGTTCCAGCGCGCCATGTTGATGCCGATCTCCTCGGCCGAGGAGGGTTCCTGCACCCCGGGGAAGTAGTAGTTGCGCGTCACCTGGTGCAGGCCGAGCGGCGCGTCCGACATCGGGCCCACGAACTCGGCGGCGTCGATGGTGCCCGATTGCAGCGCCTGGAAGATCTGGCCGGCCGGCAGGGTGACGACGGAGGCGCCGGCACGGCGGAACATCTCGCCGCCCAAGCCGGCGGTGCGGAAGCGAAGGCCGCGGAAATCCTCGATGCTGTTGATCTCCCGGCGGAACCAGCCGAGCCACTGCGGCCCGGAATCCCCGGTGTTGAACGGCTTCACGCCGAAGCGCGCGTAGATCTCGTCGTACAGGGCCTGGCCGCCGCCGTGCATCATCCAGGCCTGCCGCTCGGGCGCCGTCATGCCGTAGGGGAAGGAGCCGAAGAAGCCGATGCCCGGCGACTTCGAGATCCAGAAGGACGGCACCCCGTGGTAGAGGTCGGCCGTGCCGGCGGCGACCGCGTCGAAAGCGCCGGGGGCGGGGACGATCTCGCCGGCGGCGAAGAGGCGCACGGTGATGCGCCCGCCGGTGACCGCGCCGATGCGGTCGGCGACCTTCTGCGCCGCCACGCCGGGCCCTGGCAGGTTGCGGGGCCAGAGCGTGGTCATGCGCCACTCGATGCGTCCCTGCGAGAGCGCGGGCGCGGCGAGCCCAGAGGCCGCGGCGGCGCTGCCGGCGGCGAGAAGTCCACGACGGTTCATGTCAGCCTCTCCTGGTGGCGTGGTGGAATCATTCCTGCATCGCGCGGGCGGCGCGGGCAAGCGGTGTTCGTCACGTGCCTAGCCCGAGCGAGGGCAGTTTCAGGCCCATCCTGCGGGCGTGCGACACGGCCAGGTCGTAGCCGGCATCGGCATGGCGCATCACGCCGGTTGCCGGGTCGTTCCACAGCACGCGGGCAAGGCGCCGTGCCGCGGCCTCTGTGCCGTCGGCCACGATCACCATGCCGGCGTGCTGCGAGAAGCCCATGCCCACCCCGCCGCCATGGTGCAGAGACACCCAGGAGGCGCCGGAGGCGGTGTTCAGCAGGGCGTTGAGCAGCGGCCAGTCGGAAACGGCGTCCGAGCCGTCGAGCATCGCCTCGGTCTCCCGGTTCGGGCTGGCGACGGAGCCGGAATCGAGGTGGTCGCGGCCGATCACGATCGGCGCCTTGAGCTCTCCCTTCGCCACCATCTCGTTGAAGGCGAGGCCGAGGCGGTGCCGATCCCCAAGCCCCACCCAGCAGATCCGCGCCGGCAGGCCCTGGAAGGCGATGCGCTTCGCCGCCATGTCGAACCAGCTGTGCAGGTGCGGATCGTCCGGGATCAGTTCGCGCACCTTGGCGTCGGTGCGGGCGATGTCCTCCGGGTCGCCGGACAGTGCCGCCCAGCGGAAGGGGCCGATGCCGCGGCAGAACAGCGGGCGGATATAGGCCGGCACGAAGCCGGGGAAGGAGAAGGCGTCCTTGACACCCATCTCGAGCGCCATCTGGCGGATGTTGTTGCCGTAGTCGAGCACCGGGATGCCGAGGCGGTGGAACGCCACCATCGCCCGCACATGCTCGGCCATGCTGCGCTTCGCCGCCGCGATGACGCCCGCCGGGTCGCGCTCCCGCCGCTCCTCCCATTCCGCCAGCGTCCAGCCGGCGGGCAGATAGCCGTTGAGCGGATCATGCGCGCTCGTCTGGTCGGTGACGACATCGGGGCGGATGCCACGGCGAAGGATCTCGGGGAAGATCTCGGCGGCGTTGCCGAGCAGGCCGACGGAGACGGCGCGGCCCTCGCGCTTCGCCGCCTCCAGCATCGCCAGCGCCTCGTCCAGCGTGTCGGCGCGCGTGTCGAGGTAGCGCGTGCGCAGCCGCATCTCGATGCGGGAGGGCTGGCACTCCACCGCGAGCATCGAGGCGCCGGCCATCGTCGCCGCCAGCGGCTGCGCGCCGCCCATGCCGCCCAGGCCGCCCGTCAGGATCCATTTGCCGGCGAGTTTGCCGCCGAAGTGCTGGCGCCCGACTTCCGCGAAGGTCTCGTAGGTGCCCTGCACGATGCCCTGGCTGCCGATGTAGATCCAGGAGCCGGCCGTCATCTGGCCGTACATCATCAGGCCTTTGCGATCGAGCTCGTGGAACGTCTCCCAGCTCGCCCAATGCGGCACGAGGTTGGAGTTGGCGATCAGCACGCGCGGCGCGTCCTCCTGCGTGCGGAAGATGCCAACCGGCTTGCCCGACTGGACGAGCAGCGTCTCGTCCGGCGCAAGGCCCTGAAGCGAGGAGACGATGCGGTCGAACGCATCCCAGTCCCGGGCGGCGCGGCCGATGCCGCCGTAGACGACGAGGTCCTGCGGGCGTTCCGCCACCTCGGGGTCCAGGTTGTTCATCAGCATGCGCATCGCGGCTTCCGCCTGCCAGGTGCGGCAGACGGGGATCGGCCCGCGCGGGGCGGCGATGGTGCGGGCGTTAGCGATGCGGCTCATGCATGGGTCTCCCGCGCGGCTTCGGGGGTGGCCGCGGTGATGTCGGGGTGGAGGCCGGGCGCGGTCATGGCGCGACGCCGGGCAGCGAGGCGCCGCTCGCCGCGGCGAGCGCGCCGGATTGCACCAGCGCCGTCGCGGCGGCGATGTCGGGCGCAAGGAGACGGTCGGAAAGCAGCGGCGGGACATCTGCGCGGATGGCCGCATGCGCGGCTTCCAGCGGCGCGCTGCTCGTCAGCGGGCGCCGGTGCTCCAGCGCCTCGGCGGCACAGAGCGCCTCGATGGCGATGATGGCGGCGGCGTTGGCGGCCAGGTCGGACAGCCGCGCCGCGGCGTGCGTCGCCATCGAGACATGGTCCTCCTGGTTCGCCGAGGTCGGGATGGTGTCGATGCTGGCCGGCGCGGCGCGCTGCTTGTTCTCGGCCGTGAGCGCAGCGGCCGTGACCTGCGCGATCATCAGCCCTGAGTTGAGGCCCGGCTCGCGCGCGAGGAAGGCCGGCAGACCGCTCATCGCCGGGTCCACCATCAGCGAGATGCGGCGTTCCGCGAGGCTGCCGATCTCGGCGAGTGCGAGGGCGATCTGGTCCGCGGCGAAGGCGACCGGCTCTGCGTGGAAATTGCCGCCCGAGACGATGCGGCCGTCGTCCAGCACGAGCGGATTGTCGGTGACGGCATTGGCCTCGATCTCCAGCGTGCGCGCCGCGTTCCGCAGCAGATCCAGCGCCGCGCCCATCACCTGCGGCTGGCATCGCAGCGAATAGGGATCCTGCACGCGCGGGTCGCCGTCGCGGTGGCTCTCGCGTATTGCGCTGCCGGCCAGCAGGGCGCGCAGCGCGTCGGCGACCGCGATCTGTCCCGGCTGGCCGCGCAGGGCATGGATGCGCGCGTCGAACGGCGTGTCGGAGCCGCAGAGCGCGTCGGTCGTCAGCGCGCCGGCGACGAGCGCCGCCTGGAACAGGCGCTCCGCGGCGAAGAGGCCGGACAGCGCGAGCGCGGTCGAGACCTGCGTGCCGTTGATCAGCGCGAGCCCTTCCTTCGGCCCGAGCACGATCGGCGACAGCCCGGCGGCCGCGAGCGCGTCGCGGGCCGCGGTGCCGGGCAGCGCCTCGCCCTCGCCGAGCATCGCCGCCGTCATGTGCGCGAGCGGCGCGAGGTCGCCCGACGCGCCGACCGAGCCCTGTCGAGGTATCACCGGCAGCACGTCCCGCGCGCGCATCGCTTCCAGCATGGCGACGACGTCCCAGCGCACGCCGGAGGCGCCGCGCGCCAGGCTCGCCGCCTTCATCGCCAGGATGAGGCGCACGGTAGGCGCCGGCAGCGCAGGCCCGACGCCGCAGGCGTGCGACAGGATGAGGTTCCGCTGAAGCGCCAGCAGATCGGCGGCGGGGATGCGAATGCTCGCGAGCTTTCCGAAGCCGGTGTTCACGCCATAGACGGTCTCGCCTTCGGCGATGACGCGCGCCACCGCCGCGGCGCCGCGCTCCACCGCCGCGCGCGATGCGGGATCGAGCGGAAGCCGCTCCCCGCGAAGCACCGCGTCCCATGCGCGCAGCGGCACCGCGCCGGGCGTCAGCATCGTCGTCATGCCCGAACTCCGCGATGGAAGCGCGCGACCAGCGGCGGCGGGCCGATCTGCGCGACGAGCTGCTCGAGCTTCTCGACCGACCAGATCGCGAGGTCGGCGGCCTTGCCCGCCTCGATGCTGCCGGTGTCCTGCGCGCGGCGCAGCGCGTGCGCCGCCTCGATGGTGATGCCGCGCAGCGCCTCGGGCACGGTCAGGCCGAATTGCACGCAGGCGAGCGTGGCGCAGAGCCGCAGCGACGCGATCGGCGAGGTTCCGGGGTTGAGGTCGGTCGCCACCGCCATGCGCACCCCGGCAGAGCGGAACGCCGCGACCGGTGGCCGTTGCGTCTCCTGCAGCATCAGGAAGGCGCCGGGCAGCAGCACGGCGACGGTGCCGGCGTGCGCCATCGCGGGCGCCGCGTCGGCCGCCGTGTGTTCCACATGGTCGGCCGACCACGCGCCGAAGGAGGCGGCGAGTGCTGCGGCGCCGGTGTCGCTGAGCTGGTCGGCGTGCGACTTCACCGGCAGCCCCGCGTCGCGCGCGGCGGTGAAGACGCGCGCGCATTCGTCGGCCGTGAAGGCGATGCGCTCCTGGAACACGTCCATCGCGTCGGCGAGGCGTTCGGCGGCGATGCGCGGGATCATGCGGCCGCACACGAGGTCGAGATAGGCCGCGCGATCGCCGCCCGGCGGCACGGCATGCGCGCCGAGATAGGTCGGGCTGACCGACACGGCGCGGGCCTCGGCGAGACGGCGCGCGACGCGCAATTGGCGGAGTTCCGTCTCCTCATCGAGCCCGTAGCCGGACTTGACCTCGACCGTGGTGACGCCCTCGGCCAGCAGCCAGTCGAGCCGGGCAAGGCTGGCCGCGAGCAGCGCGTCCTCATCCGCCGCGCGAGTCGCCCCGACCGTCGCGGCGATGCCGCCGCCCGCGCGGGCGATGTCGGCGTAGGTCTCGCCCGCCAGGCGGCGCGCGAACTCGTCCGAACGGTCCCCGGCGAAGACGAGATGCGTGTGGCAGTCGATCAGGCCGGGCGTGATCCAACGCCCGTCGCAGCGAAGCGTCTCGGCGGCGGCGAAGGCGGGCGCGTCGGCGCGCGGGCCGGCCCAGGCGATGCGCCCGCCGCGCAGCGCGACGACGCCGTCCTCCACCACGCCAAGGCCGGCGCCCGCCATGGTGGCGAGCCGCGCATCGGTCAGCAGGAGGTCCGCCGCAACGGTCACAACGCCTCTGGCCTCAATGTCCGGGGAGCATTATTGTATAGACATTATTCGCCCGAGGTGCCGATGCGCAAGATGGTGTTCGCCCAGGCCCTGCTTCCCGACGGCTGGGCGCGCGACGTCGCGGTGGAATGGGCGGAGGACGGGCGCATTATCCGCGTCGCGGCCGGGGAGGCGGGGGGGACGTTGATCGCCGTGGCCGGCCTCGCCAACCTGCACTCCCACGCGTTCCAGCGCGGGATGGCCGGGCTGACGGAGCACGCTGGCGAGGCGGAGGATTCCTTCTGGACTTGGCGCGAGCTGATGTACCGCTTCCTCGCGCATCTGACGCCCGAGGATGTCGAGGCGATCGCCACCCTCGCCTATGCCGAGATGCTGGAGGCGGGCTTCACCCGCGTCGGCGAGTTCCACTACCTGCACCACGCGCCGAACGGCGCGCCGCACGCGAACATCGCCGAGATGGCCGAGCGCATCGCCGCCGCGGCGCAGGCGACCGGCATCGGACTGACGCTGCTGCCCTGCTTCTACGCGCATGGCGAGGCGGGCGGCGCGCCGCCGACGCCGGGGCAGCGGCGGTTCCTGTCCGACCGCGACGGCTTCGCGCGGCTGTGGGAGGCGAGCCGGCGCGCGATCGCGCCGCTCGACGGCGCGGGTCTCGGATTCGCGCCGCACTCCCTCCGCGCCGCGACGGTCGAGGAGATCCGCGACCTGCTGCCGCTCGCCCACGGGCTGCCCGTGCACATCCATGTGTCGGAACAGGTGAAGGAGGTGGACGCCTGCCGCGCCATCCTCGGCGCGACGCCGATCGCGGCGCTGTCGCGCGCGCTGCCGCTGTCGCCGCGGTGGTGCCTGATCCACGCGACGCACGCGACGGGGGAGGAACTGGCGCGCATCGCCGGCGCCGGTGCTGTGGTCGGGCTGTGTCCGGTGACGGAAAGCAACCTCGGCGACGGAATCTTCCCCGCGGTCGGCTACCGCGCGGTGGGCGGGCGCTTCGGCGTCGGCACCGATTCCAACGTGCTGGTGTCGGCGCCGGCGGAGTTGCGGACGCTCGAGTATTCGCAGCGCCTCGCGCAGCGCCGCCGCAATGCGCTGGCACCCCGCGGCGGCTCGACGGCGCGGTCGCTGTGGCAGTCGGCGTGCGAGGGCGGCGCGCAGGCGCTCGGCATCGGGCCCGCGGGCATCGTGCCCGGCGCCTTCGCGGACCTGGTCGTGTTGGACCCGGCACACCCTGCCTTCGCGGCGCGGCAGGGCGACCGCGTGCTCGACAGCCTGGTTTTCGCCGCGCGCGACGGCGCGATCCGCGAGGTGTGGGCGCGCGGACGGCGCGTGGTGGCGGATGGCGTGCATCCGGCGCGCGCGGCCGCGGAGGCGCGCGTCGCCGCCGTGCTGGAACGGGTGCTGGCGGCGTGAACGAGCTGACGCTCGACGGCGAGGGGCCGCTGCACGCGCAGATCCGCCGCGCCGTCGGCGCCGCGATCCTGTCGGGGCGGATCCCGCCGGGCGGGCGCGTGCCCTCGGAGGCGGAGCTCATGCGGCGCTTCGGTGCATCGCGGATGACGGTGCATCGCGCGATCTCCGACCTCGCCGCCGAGGGCCTGGTGCGGCGCAACCGCCGCGCCGGCACCGTCGCGACGCGCGAGGCACGCGGCCGCGCGGTGTTCGAGATCTGGGACATCGGCGCGGAGGTGTGTCGCGCCGGCGGCGCCTATCGGCACGAAATGCTGTCGCGGCGGATGCGTGCCGCGACGGCCGAGGATGCGCGGCGGCTTGGTGTCCCGCACGGTGCGCCGGTGCTGGCGACGGCCACGCGGCACCTCTCGGACGATGTGCCGGTGCAGGTGGAGGAGCGGCTGGTCAACCTCGCCGCAGCACCTGCCGCCGAGGCCGAGCGCTTCGCGGCGACGCCGCCCGGGCGCTGGCTGCTGGACCATGTGCCATGGACGGAAGCCGAGCACGCGATCAGCGCCGTGAACGCCCCGGCGCGCATCGCGGCGCGTCTCGGCGTCGCGGCGGGCAGCGCCTGCCTGGTGGTGGAGCGGCGCACCTGGAACGGCGACGTGCCGGTCACCTTCGCGCGGCTCTGGCACCCCGGCGCGCGGCACCGGCTGGTCGGGCGGTTCTCCGCCTAGATGCCCATCGCCCGGCGCACCGCGCGCATCATGGCAGAGCAGGGGTCGCAGAACTGGTAGGGCAGGTCGAAGTGGTTGGAGGCGGGAGGCGGCTCCACCACCGTCACGTCGCAGCCGGCGCTGCTCCACGCGGCCGCGAGCTCGGCGGTATGGCGCTTGAACTCCGCTGTCTCGTTCGGCGCGACGCTGAAGATCAGCGGCCGCCCGGCGGGTGGCGGCGGCAGTTGCAGCGGCGAGAGGGCGCGCGCGCGCTCTGGCGTGAGGTGGAGCCAGTCGTTGACGTGGCAGTGGACCAGCGGCTCGACGTCCATCAGGCCGGAAAGCATCGTCGCGCCGGCGACCCCCTCCTCGCGCGCCAGCATCGCGGCGAGATGGCCGCCCGCGCTCGATCCGGCGATGTGGATGCGGCCGGGGTCGCCGCCGAAGCGGGCGATGTTCTGCCGAAGCCAGGCCAGCGCCGCGCGGCACTGCCGCAGGATCTCCTCCAGCGTCACCGACGGCGCCAGCGCGTAGTTCAGCGCGACGGTGACGGCGCCGAGGGCCGAGAAGGCCGGTGCCATGAAGCCGGAATCGTCGGCATCCAGCAGGCGCCAGTAGCCGCCGTGGATGTACACGAACACCGGCGCCGGGCCCTTCGCGGCGGCGGGGTAGATGTCCAGCCTCTCCGGTTCGGTCGGGCCGTAGGATGCGCGTTGCCACCGCAGAGCGGCCTTGGCGGCGTCGGTCTTGTCGCGGCCCCAGGCGATGATCGGGAAGATGTCCGGTACCGTGGCGCGCGCGTTGTATTCGCGATCCAGCCACTCGCGCGGCCTGCCCTGCCAGCTCATACGCCGATCCATCCCTTCACGCGGTCGGCCTCGGCACGCAGCTCCGCGCTGGTGCCCGACCACACGGTGCGGCCCTTCTCCAGCACGAAATGCCGATCCGCCAGTTTCGTCAGCGCCGAGAGGTTCTTGTCGATCACCAGGATGGCCTGGCCGCGCTGCTTGAGCCGCGCGAGGGTCGCCCAGATCTCGGCCCGGATCACGGGCGCCAGGCCTTCCGTCGCCTCATCGAGGATCAGCAGCAGCGGATTCGTCATCAGCGCGCGGCCGATCGCGAGCATCTGCTGCTCGCCGCCCGAGAGCGTGCGGGCGAGCTGGTTCGCGCGTTCCTTGAGGCGCGGGAACAGCGCGAACACCTCCGGCAGGTTCCACGGCTGCGCCGCGTTGCGGCGGTTGGCGGCGGTGGCGACGAGGTTCTCGCGCACCGTCAGCGTCGGGAACACCTGGCGGCCTTCGGGGACGAGGCCGACGCCGAGCCGCGCGATCGCCTCGGGCGGCAGGCCGGCGACATCGCGCCCCCGAAACCGGACATTGCCGCCGCGCGGGGCGTTGAGGCCCATGATCGCGCGCACCGTCGTCGTCTTGCCCATGCCGTTGCGGCCGAGCAGCGTGACGACTTCGCCTTCGCCGATGCCGAGGTTGACGTCGAACAGCACTTCGCTGCGGCCGTAGCCGGCGTGGAGCGAGGAGACTTCCAGCATCAATGGCCGTCCTCCTCCGTCAGGTAGGCTTCGCGCACCGCCGGGTCGGCGCGGATGTCGTCGGGTCTGCCCGACGCGATGCAGCGGCCGTACACCAGAACCGACACCCGGTCGGCGAGTGCGAACACCGCGTCCATGTCGTGCTCGACGAGCAGCATCGGGATGCGGCCCTTCAGCGCGCGCAGCACCTCCGTCATGCGGAGCGATTCCGCCGCGCCGAGCCCCGCCATCGGCTCGTCCAGAAGCAGCAGCTTCGGGTTCGGAGCAAGGGCGGCGGCGAGTTCGAGCTGCTTGCGCTCGCCGTGGCTGAGGTCGGAGACGCGCACGCGCGCGCGCTCCTCCGGCAGCCCGACCTGCGCCAGCAGCGCGCGCGCCGGGTCGGTGATCGAGCGGTCAAGCCGCGCATTGGCCCAGAAGCGGAAGGAGTGGCCCTGCGCCGCCTGCACGGCGAGCGCCACGTTCTCGAGCGCCGTGTCGTTGTCGAGCAGCTGCACGATCTGGAAGGTGCGCGACAGGCCGCGCTTGACGCGCGCGGCGAAGGACAGGCGCGTGATGTCGGCGCCGTCGAAGCGGATGCTGCCGGAGTCGGGCGTGATCTCGCCGCAGATCTGGCCGATCGCCGTCGTCTTGCCGGCGCCGTTCGGGCCGATCAGCGCGTGCAGTTCGCCGGGCTGCACCTCGAGTGTCAGATCGTCGGTCGCGACAAGGCCGCCGAAGCGCTTGACCAGGTTGCGGATGGCGAGAACCGGCTCAGCCATTGCCGGGCCCCCAGCGGCCGAAGGCGCTCATCAGCCCCTTGCGCGCGAACAGCACGATGACGATCAGGATGGGCCCGAGGATGAACTGCCAGTGCTCGGTAATGCCGGACAGCGTGTATTCCAGCCCGACCAGCGCCGCGGCGCCGAGCACCGGGCCGAGCAGCGTGCCGATGCCCCCCAGGATCACCATGATCATCAGCTCGCCCGACTTCGTCCAGTGCATCATGTCGGGGCTGACGAAGCGGGCGTAGTTGGCCCAGAGCGCCCCGGCCGCGCCGCAGGCCATGCCCGAGATGGTGAAGGCGGCGAGCTTGTAGGCGTAGGTGGAGATGCCGATCGCCGCCATGCGACGCTCGCTCTGCCGCACGCCTTCCAGCACGCGCCCGAAGCGCGAGCGGACGATGCGGCCCATCAGCCACAGCCAGGCCACCAGCACGCCGAGCGAGAGCCAGTACATCGTCGCCGGATCGCGCAGGTTCAGGCCGAGCAGCGCATTCGGACGCCGCACCATCAGCCCGTCGTCGCCGCCGTAGACGGCGAGCGACACGAACAGGAAGAACACCATCTGCGCGAAGGCGAGGGTGATCATGATGAACTGCACGCCGGAGGTGCGCAGCGACAGCGCCCCGATCGCCGCCGCTGCAACGCCGCCGACCAGGATGGCGGCGGGAAAGGTGATGAGGAACTCTGCCGTGCCGGAGATGATGCCGAGGAACGGCTCGCCCAGCCGGAAATGCTCCCACAGTATGCCGACGGTGTAGCCGCCGAGGCCGAAATAGGCCGCATGCCCGAAGGAGACGAGCCCGCCATAGCCGAGGATCAGGTTCAGCGACGCGGCCGCGATGGCGTAGATGGCGATGCGGGTGGCCACGCCCGTGGTGGCCGGCGCGCCGAGCGCATCGGCGATCCAAGGCAGCGCCACGGCGGCGGCGAGCAGCGCCGCGAGGAGGACGCGCTCACGCATGGGCGGGGAACAGGCCGCGCGGCTTGAGCAGCAGCACCAGCGCCATCAGCAGATAGACGCCCATCGAGGCGAGGCCGGCGCCCAGCATGTCGGCCTGCGAGGCGTCCATGACGCCACGCAGCAGCCCGGGCACATAGGCGCGCAGCAGCGTGTCCACGATGCCGACCAGCAGCGCGCCGAACATCGCGCCGCGGATCGAGCCGACCCCGCCGATCACCACCACGACGAAGGTGAGGATCAGGATCTGCTCGCCCATCCCGACATTCACGGAATAGACCGGTCCTGCCATCACGCCCGCGAAGCCCGCGAGCAGCGCGCCGAGCCCGAACACCAGCGTGTAGAGCAGCCGGATGTCCACGCCGAGCGCCCGCACCATCTCCCGGTGCGTGGCCCCGGCGCGCACCAGCATGCCGATGCGCGTCTTCTGGATGAGCAGGTAGAGGCCGAGCGCGACCAGCAGCCCCGCAGCGATGATCACCAGGCGATACACCGGGTAGGGCACGCCGGGCAGGATCTCGACCGCGCCGGAGAGGAACTCCGGCAGGTTCACGAACAGCGGCTGCCGTCCGAACAGGATGGTGATGCCCTGGTTGAAGAACAGGATCAGCCCGAAGGTGGCGAGCACCTGGTCGAGGTGGTCGCGCGCGTACAGTCTTCGCAGCATGACGTATTCGATCGCCATGCCGACCACGGCGGCGGCCGCGATGCCGCCGGCCAGCGCCAGCAGCACGCTGCCGGTCTGCGCCGCCACCCAGGCCGCGGCGAAGGCGCCGCTCATGTAGAGCGACCCGTGGGCGAGGTTGATCACGCCCATGATGCCGAACACGAGCGTCAGCCCGGCCGCCAGCAGGAACAGCGTGACGCCGAGCTGGACGCCGTTCAGCAGCTGCTCCAGCAGCAGCGCCACGCCTTTTCCTCCTCGCCGTCAGGTCAGATGCGGCACTGGCCGGCGTAGGCGTCGGCGTGGTTCTCCAGGATCTTCCGCTTGGTGACGAGCGCGAGCTGGCCGCCGACCCGCTCGACCTTCAGCGCATACCAGTCCTGGATCGGGTGCTGGTTCGGCCCGAAGCGGAAGTTGCCGCGCGTCGAGCGGAAATCGGCCCGCAGCATGGCGGTGCGGAAGGCCTCGGTGTTGTCCACCGTGCCGCCCGATCCGCGCAGCGCGGCGCCGATGGCAAGCGCCGTGTCGTAGGCCTGCTGCGCGTAGAAGGTGGGCGTGCGGTTGTACTTCTGCCGGAAGGCGGCGACGAAGCGGCGGTTCTCTTCGTTGTCGAAGTCGCTGTTCCAGTGGCTGGAGAGGTCCACGCCCTCCGCCGCGTCGCCGACCGCGGCGAGCGTGCCGACATCCATGGACGGCGCCGGTAGGACCTGCGGGATGGTGCCGAGCAGCCCGGCCTGAGCGTATTGGCGGATGAAGGCGATGCCGAGCCCGCCCGGGTGGAAGTGGTACACCGCATCCGGCCGGGCGGCGCGGATCTGCGCCATTTCCGCCGCGTAGTCGGTCTGGTCGAGGCGGGTGTACACCTCGTTCGTCACGGTGCCGCGGAACAGCCGCTTGAAGCCGGTCAGGGCGTCGCGCCCGGCCTGGTAGTTCGGCGCCAGGATGAAGACGCGGTTGTAGCCCATGATGCTGGCCAGAGCGCCGGCGGACTCGTGCAGGTTGTCGTTCTGCCAGGAGATCACGAAGTAATTCCGGTGGCACTCGCGCCCGGCGAAGTTCGACGGGCCGGCGTTGCAGGAGACGTACACGCCGCCCGCATCCAGCACGTCCGGCGCCGCCGCGCCGAGCACGTTCGAGAAGATGATGCCGGTGAACAGCCGGATGCGCTCGTTGCGGATGAAGCGCTCGGCGATCTGCTTGCCCTGGGCGGGGCGCAGCGCGTCATCCTCCACCACGAACTGCACCGGCACGCCGCCCAGCCGCCCGTCGTTCATCTCCGCGGCCAGCAGCAGCGCGTCGCGCGCGTCGGCGCCGAGGTAGCCGCCCGGGCCGGACAGGGTGGTGATCACGCCGATGCGCAGCGGCGCGCCCTGCGCGATGGCGGGGGCCGCGAGCGGCGCGGCGGCAAGCGCGGTGGCGGCGGCGAGCGCGCCGCGGCGGGTGAAGGTGGCGGTCATCGAGTCATCTCCCTTGTCCCTGGTTGGCCAGGGCCTCTCCCATCCGGAGACCCTAGCGCAGATCGTTGAAGCCTAAAAGACCTGATTCGCGCCCCGGCTCATTCCACCCGGGCGCCGGAGACGCGGATCATCCGCTCCTTGTAGGCGAGGTCCTCGCGGATGAAGGCGGCGAAGGCGGCCGAATCGCTGCCATGCACGGTATAGCCGTTCGGCGTCAGGTGCCGCTCGACGATCGCCGGGCTGCGCAGCGCCGCCGCCACCTCCCGCTGGATCTGCGAGATGATGGCGGGCGGCGTCGCGGCCGGCGCGAACAGGCCGAACCAGGTGCGCGGGTCCATGCCGGCGAAGCCGGCCTCGGCCAGCGTCGGCACCTCCGGCAGGGTCGGGAAGCGGGTCGGCCGCCCGACGGCCAGCCCGCGCAGCCGCCCCGTGCCGATATGCTGCCCGGCGGAGGCGATGCCGGAGAGCGTCATCTGGATCTCGCCCGCCAGCAGCGCCGGGATCACCTGCGGCAGCCCGCGATAGGTGATGTGCACGATGTCGAGGCGGTGCTCGGCCTTCAGCACCTCGAAGGCCAGGTGCGGCTGGCTGCCCGGCCCGAAGGAGCCGTAGTTGAGCTGCCCCGGCCGCGCCCGCGCCGCCGCCACCAGCCCCGCCATGTCGCGCGCGTCGAGCGCCGCGCTCGCCACCACCATCTGGTGCACGTCCACGATGTGGGTGACGGGCGCGAGGTCGCGGATCGGGTCGTGCGGCAGGTTGCGGAACAGATGCGGGTTGGAGGTGATGGTGTTGTCGGCCGTCAGCATCAGCGTATGGCCGTCCGGCGCCGCGCGCACCACCGCGTCGGCGCCCGGGATGGTGGAGCCGCCCGGGCGGTTCTCCACCACCACCGGCTGTCCCCACACGCCCTGCAGGTGTTCGGCGATCGCGCGCGTCAGGATGTCGAGCCCGCCGCCCGCCGGATAGGGCACGATGATGGTGACGCGGCGAGACGGGAAGGCGGCCTGCGCGCGGGCGGCGAGCGGCGCGGCGAGCGCGGCGGCGAGGAGCGGGCGGCGGCGGATCATGCGGTCTCTCCCGGCTGGTTCGGCGGCAGCATGCGACGGCGCGGCCTTGCTTGTCACTCGACCCGCGCGCCGGAGCTGCGGATCAGCCGCCCCTTCGCCTCCAGGTCCTGCCGGATGACCTCCGCGACGGCGTCCGGCGTGTTGGCGTGGCCGGTCATGCCGCGGCCGGTGACGAAGCGCTGGTCGGCATCGGGCTCCGGCATCGCCCGCGCAACGTCCCGCTGGAGGACGCGGGCGGTCGCCGGCGGCGCAACGCGCGCGGTCCTCATGCGAGGAAATCCAGGATGAGGGACGCCGTCGTCGCAGGGCACTCCAGCTCCGGCAGATGGCCGATGCCCGGCAGCATGACCAGCCTTGCGCCGGGCAGCGCGGCGGCGACGGCCCTCGACACGGCCGGCACGTTCACGCTGTCCTGTTCGCCGCAGAGCAGCAGCGACGGCGCGGCGATGGCGGGCGCGTAGTCCAGCGTGTCCGCGCCGTCGGAGCAGCGGGCGGACTGCATCAGCGCCGGGCCGTCGGTGGCGGCGAGCATGCGGCGGACGAGCGCGAGCGTGGCGGGCGCGGTGCCGGGGGCGACGAGCGCCTCGGCGCGGTCGCGCGCCATCGCGAGCCCGCCCGCGGCGGCCGCGGCGGCGCGCATCGCGAGCATGCGCGCGCGTTCCTCCGGCGGCTTCCAGCGCTGCCCGCGCGAGCAGCCGAGCAGCGCCAGGCGCCGCACGCGCGTCGCGTGGCGGACGGCGAAGCACATGCCGACGAGGGTGCCGAAGGAGGAGCCGACGATGTCCGCGCGCGCGATGCCGAGCGCGTCCATCAGCGCGGCGAGCGCGTCGGCATGGTCGTCCGGCGCCGGCGCCCCGTCGCGGAACGGATCGGACAGCATGTAGCCCGGCGCGTTCCACGCGATGGCGCGGCGGCCCGTGGCGGCGAGCGCCTCCAGCAGGAACCGCCAGCCGGTGCTGTTGGCGGCGATGCCGTGCAGCAGCAGCACCGGCGGGCCGTCACGCGGGCCGGCTTCCATGAAGGAGAGGCGCGGGCCGGCAAGGCCGAGTGCCGCCGCGTCTACGCCGACGAAATCGAGGTCCGGCAGCGGCGGCAGCGGGTCGGGAAGGGAGCGGTCCGGCGTCATGGCGCGTAGCTGGCGGCGATGCGGCGCAGCGAACCGCCCGAAGGGGGGAGGAACCGCGCCTCGCCGTCGCGGCGCTCGGCGGGCGGGCCGAGATGCGCGTCATAGGTCCGCGCGAAGCGGTCGAGGCCGGTCACGCTGACGATGGTCGTCGGCAGCATGTCACAGCCGTTCGGATGCGCGCTCCAGCAGGGCTCGCGGCCCGGGTGCGGTGAGAGGTGCCTCGCGGCCTGGATGACGCCCTCCGGGCTGTCCGCCGGGTCGAAGCCCAGCCGCTCGACGTGCCCTGTCGCGGGACCGTCGGCGCCGTCCGTTTCGTGCTGCAGCAGCAGGATGCTGGTCGCCGGCATGCCGTTCGCGGCACAGCCTGTCTCGCCGGCGGGCGGATCCTCGGCATCGAAGCAGATGCTGTCGCCACCCTGGTCCCGTGAGAGGACGCCCAGCGCCCTGCGGGCCGCCGCTGCCGCGTCGAGGCCGCGCAGCGCGATGCCGACATGGTTCCCCGCGTCGAGGTCGCCGTGCGCGCGGGGCGTCACAGCGTCACCCAGCCCTCCGGCGGCTCCTTGCCCGGATGCACCGTGCCGCAATGCGGGCAGGTGCGGGCCTGTTCGCTCGCGTAGAACGCCTCGTAGAGCGGCGGCAGGTCGGCGACGATGTCCTTCAGGTCCACCTCGACGCGGTGCACGAGTCCGCCGCAGGCGAAGCAGAACCACTCGAACCCGTCCTTCATGCCGGGCGCGCGCGTGCCTTCCACCACAAGCCCGACCGAGCCCGGCACCGGGCGCTGCGGCGAGTGGCGCATATGCGCGGGCAGCAGGAACACGTCGCCCTCCCTGATCCGGATGTCCTCGATCTTCCCGCGGTCATGCACCTTCAGCACCATGTCGCCGCGCAGCTGGTAGAAGAACTCCTCCACCGGATCGTCGTGGAAATCCACGCGGCGGTTCGGGCCGCCGACCACCTGCACCACCATCCCCGCGCCGGGATAGAGCTGCTTGTTGCCGACGGGCGGCTTGAGGAACTGCTGGTTCTCCTCGATCCAGCGGGCGAAGTTGAAGGGCGGGATCATGGCGCTCTCCCTCATTCTGCGGCGGCGCGGATGGCCGGGATCAGCCCGCAGCCATCGAAGGCGCGGTTCACGGCGTCACGCTCCGCGGCGGTCAGGTCCAGCATCGGCGGACGCACCGGGCCGCCCGCCTGGCCGAGGCGCTCCATCCACGCCTTCTGCTGCGCGTGCGGCTTGCCGGGCGGGCGGGACGATTTCAGCGCGCGGCGCACGGGGTCGAGGCTCGCGGAGATGCGCTTCGCCTCCTCCGCGCGGCCGGCGAAGGCGGCGTCGGTGTAGTCGCGCATGCGGCGGTCATTCGCCGTCTGCAGCAGGAAGGGGGGCGCCGAGCAGAGATAGAGCCGCCAGCCGAGTTCGAGGATGTTGTCGAGCCACTCCTCCTCGGAGGCGGTGGACACGATCAGCGCGTCGCCTGCGAGCTTCGTCAGCTCCGCATACATCGGCCGCGGCACGGAGTACTTGATGGCGACCACGCTCGGCACCTCTCGCGCTATGGTGGCGCAGAGTTCGGGCGGCATCAGGTAGCCGGAATCCGGGTGCGACCACATGGCGATGCCGATGGGGGTCGCCTCGGCGATGCGGGCGTAGTAGGCGCGCAGCGTGTCGGCCTGGTCGTGCACGAAATGCAGCACCGGCGCATGCACCACGATGTAGTCCGCGCCTGCCGCCTCGGCATGGCGCGCGAGCTCGATCACCGTGTCCATGTTCTGGTCCGACGCGCTGTAGATCACCTGCTTCCTCGCGGCCTTCGCCTCCTCCACCGCGATGTCGCAGAGGCGCTTCCGCTCCTCGAGCGACAGCGCATAGAACTCCCCCTGCTTGCCGGCGACGAACACGCCGTCGATGCCGAGGTCGTGGAACCAGTGGCGGAGGTTGCGGCGGAAGCCGGCCTCGTCGAGCGAGAGGTCGGGCAGGAACGGCGTCATCGCCGCCGCCCAGATGCCGCGCAGGTGCTCGCGCGCGTATTCCTTGGCGGTGGTGCGGGTGTAGGGCAGCGTCACGGGGTGCCTCCTCGGCGCGAGAGGCGCCAGATGATCTCGGGGGTGAGCGGAAGCGAGACGTCGTCCGGCAGCCCGCCGACGGCGTCGGAGATGGCGTTCAGCAGCGCGGCGGGCACGCCGATGGTGCCGGCCTCGCCGATGCCCTTGGCGCCGAGCGGGGTGTTCAGCGCGCGCGCCGGCGTCTCGGGTGCGCCGAGCGCGACGGCGCGCGGCATGTCGTCGGCGCGCGGCATCGCGTAGTCCATGAAGGACCCGGACAGCAGCGTGCCCGCGGCATCGGTCGCGATGCGCTCGCAAAGAACCTCGCCGATGCCCTGCGCCAGGCCGCCCCACATCTGGCCCTTGGCAAGCATCGGGTTGACGACGGTCCCGACATCGTCCGCCCAGGCCAGATGCTCGATGACGACGGCGCCGGTGTCGGCGTCCACCGCGACGCGCACGATCACGCAGCCCGCGCTCCATGCCTCGCCCGCCGCCTCGAAGCGCGCCTCGGCGACGAGCGGCGAGAGCAACGCCCAGGCCACGCGCCGCGATGGGTCGGCGGCAAGCGCGAAGCCGCTTGGCGCGGGCACCACATCCTCCGGCGCCGCGTTCAGCAGCCGCGCGGCGATGGGCCGCGCCGCGTCGTGCAGCCGCTCCGCCGCCAGCAGCAACGCCCCGCCGCCGATGCCGGTCGAGCGCGACGCGAGCGCGCCGATGCCGGCGGGCGCCACGTCGGTGTCCCCGTGCAGCACCGAGACCAGCGCGGGATCGGCGAGCCTCAACGCGTCGGCGACCATCTGCGCCGCCGCCGTCTCCCGCCCCTGGCCCTGCGCGGTGGAGCCGGTGGCGGCGACCACGCGGCCATCGGCACCGAGTTCGATGCGCGCGGACTCCCATCCTTGCCCGCAAGGCTCGACATAGCAGGCGAGGCCGAGCCCGACCCGCTCGCCGCGCGCGCGCCGCGAGTCGCGCTCGGCGGCCAGCGCCTCCCATTCCCCGCCCGCCAGCGCCAGAGCGCGGTCGAGCAGCGCGGGGTAGTCGCCGGAATCGAGCGTCTCGCCGGTCGGCGTCGCATGCGGCAGCGCGTCCGGCGGCAGCAGGTTGCGGCGGCGGATCGCGACCGGCGACAGGCCAAGCCGCCGCGCCGCCGCGTCCATCAGCCGCTCGAGCAGGATCGCCGCTTCCGGCCGCCCGGCGCCGCGGTAGATGCCGATGGCCGGCTCCGCCGTCACCCGGCCCTCGGCGCGCGCGGCGACGGCCGCGACCGCATAGGGCCCGGGCAGGCAGCGCGCCGCGTTGCGCGCCGGCACCGCGGCCGAATAGGTCAGCCGGTGCCCGAGCGCGGCGGACACCTCGGCGTCCAGCGACAGCGCGCGGCCCGTGGCGTCGAACCCCATCCGTGCCGAGAGCGTCATGCCGCGGCCGCGGGGGGCGGAGAGGAACTCCTCGCTGCGCGTCGCCACCCACCGCACCGGGCGCTGCAGACGCCACGCGGCGGCGGCGACCGCCGCCTCCTCCGGCGTGACAGAGGCCTTGGCGCCGAAGGAACCGCCGACATCGCCGCCCGCGACATGGAGCAGCGACGGGTCGAGGCCGAGCACGGCGGCGAGATCGGCCCTGGCGCGATGCGGCGTCTGCGAGGAGAGGTGCAGCCGAAGCCGCCCTCCCTCCGGCACCGCCAGCACCGCGCGCGGCTCCATCGCCGCCGGCGCCAGCCGCGCGTGCCGCAGCGTGACGGCGACCTGGATGGGCGCGGCGGCCGCGCCGTTGCCGAGCCGTGCCGAGAACGCGACGGGCTCCGTCGCCTCCGCGCAGGCGACATCGCACCGTATCGCCTCCGCCGCATCCTCCGCCTGCGCCGCCGTCCCGGCCAGCACGAGCGCGACCGGTGCGCCCGCGAAGGGCACCTCCGGCCCTGCGAGCGGCGCGAAGCCGGCGGGCGGCAGGCCGTCGAAGAAGCGGTTGACGGCAGGTTGCGCTGCGGCCGGCAGGTCCTCGGCGGTGAACACGGCGACGACGCCGGGCAGGGCGCGCGCGGCCTCGGCGTCGAGCGCGACAAGGCGCCCCGGGCCGGATGGCGCGCGCAGGAAGCGCGCGGCCAGCGTGCCGGGCGGCGGCAGGACGTCGGCGGCGAAGCGGCCCCGGCCGGTCAGCAGCGCGGCATCCTCCCGCCGGCGCAGCGACTGCCCGACGAAGCCGACCCTGCTGCCGCGCGTTCCGTCCGGCATGGCGCCTCCTCGATGGCCATTCCACCGCGCGCGCATCCATCGCACAATCGGGAAACTCCCGATGGATTGATCGGCATCCGCGATGGACCCGACGCCCCGGCACCTGCGCGCCTTCCTCGCCGTCGCCGAGACGGGCGGCTTCGGCGCGGCGGCGCGGCGGCTTGCCTGCGGGCAGTCCACCGTCTCGGCGCTGGTGCGCGAGCTGGAGGCGATCGCCGGCGCGGCCCTGTTCCACCGCACCACCCGCCGGGTGGAGCTGACCGCCGCCGGCAGCGCCTTCCGCCCGCGCGCGGCGGCGCTGCTCGCCGACCTGTCGGCCGCGCTGTCCGGCGTGCGGGCGCTCGCGGGCGCGGAGGTGCTGACGGTCGCGACCGTCCCGCTGCTTGCCGCGACGCTGCTGCCCGCGGCCATCGCCCGGCTGCGCGCGGCGCACCCTTCCGTCGAGGTGCGGCTGATCGAGGCGCCGGCGCGCGAGGTGCTGGAGCGGGTGCAGGACGGCTCGGCCGACCTCGGCGTCGCCACCTTCCTGCCCGGCGCGGAGGCGGGGCTTGTCGCGCGCACCGTGCTGTCGGACCACCTGGCGCTGTTCGCGCCGCGCGGCCACCGGCTGGCCGCCGCGCGGAGCGTCGCCTGGGCCGACCTGGCCGGCGAAGCGCTGGCGCTGCCGCGGGATTCCGCGCTCAGGCCGCTGATCCAGGCGGCGCTCTCGGCCGCCGGGCTGCCCGAGGCGCGTCCGGCCTTCGAGGCCTCGCACATCGCGACGGCGCTCGCGCTCGTGGATGCCGGGCTCTGCGTCGCGCCGCTGCCGACCATCGCGGCGCGGCTGGCGGGCGAGGGCGTGGCGATGCGGCGCCTCTCCCGCCCCGCCGTGCGCCGCGACGTGCTGGCGCTGCACCGCGCCGGCGCGCCGCCGGCGGCCGAGGCGCTCGCCGGCCTGCTGGCCGATCCGCGCGGGCAGGGCGACGGCGCCCTGCGCCCGAGGACGGCCCGGCGCGCCTGACGCGCCGCGTCAGCCCGGCTGGATGCCGCGCTCGCGGATCACCTGCGCCCAGACGCGCATCTGCCCGCCGACGAAGGCGGCGAAGGCAGCGCGCGGCATCGGCGCGGGCTCCACCCCGTCGCGCGCGAAGCGCTCCACCACGTCGGGGCGGCCGAGGGTTTCCACCGTCGCGGCGTGGATCGCATCGAGCAGCGGCTCGGGCGTGCCGCTCCGCGCCCACAGCCCGAAGAAGTTGAGCGCGAGGAAGCCCGGCAGGTTCGCGGACTCCGCGACGGTCGGCACATCGGGCGCGGCGCTGCTGCGCTCGGCGCCGGTGAAGGCGATGGCGCGCAGCCTGCCCTCGCGGACATGCGGCAGGCAGGTGGACGGGTTCTCGAACATCGCGTCCACCTGCGCGCCGAGCAGCGCCGGCATCGCGAGGCCCGAGCCGCGGAACGGCACATGCACGAGCGGCGCGCCGCTGCGGGAGGACAGCAGTTCGAGCGCCATGTGGCTCATCGAGGCGCTGCCGGCCGAGGCCAGGTTCAGGCCGCCCCGCTGCCGCGCCAACGCCAGGAACCCGGCCATGTCGCGCACGGGCGAGGATTCGGGCACCACCAGGAACAGCCCGTTCCGCACCAGCAGGGTGATGGCGGTGAAGTCGCGCTCGGTGTCGTAGGGCAGGTTCGGGAACAGGGCGGGGTTGATGGCGAAGGGCGCGCCGGCGACCAGCAGCGTATGGCCGTCCGCAGGCTGTCGCGCGACATGCGCGGTACCGATCTGCGTCGCAGCCCCCGGCCGGTTCTCCACCGCGAAGGGGTGGCGGTCGCCGAAGCGGCGGGCGAAGCCCTCGGCCAGGATGCGGGCGGCCATGTCGGCCGTGCCGCCGGGCGCGACGCCGACGACGATGCCCACCTGGCGGGAGGGATAGGCCGCCTGCGCCGCGGCAAGGCGCGGCGCGAGCAGCAGGGCGGGGGCGGCGAAGAGAGTGCGGCGGTGCATGGGCGCGGTGCTGGACCCGGGTGCGCCGCGCTGTCGAGGGGTCTCGTTCCGTTGTGCCTTGCCTTCGCCTATGCTCGGATAGAACCCGGTCCGGGAAGGAGACGCGCCATGGACAACCCGATCCCGCCCGCGCGGCAGGAGTACTATGACCGCATCGGCCGTCACGACCTGGCGCCGCTGTGGGAGGTGCTGAAGACCATCGTCCCGCGCGAGCCGCGCAGCTCCGCCAAGGCCAAGCTGTGGCGCTGGGACGAGGTGAAGCCGCTGCTGCTTGAGGCCGGCCGCGTCATCTCCGCCGAGGAGGCCGAGCGCCGCGTGCTGGTGCTGGAGAACCCGGCCTATCGCGGCCAGTCCCGCGCGACGCCCGCCCTCTACGCCGGGCTGCAGCTGATCCTGCCGGGCGAGGTGGCGCGCGCGCATCGCCATGTCGCCGGCGCCATCCGCTTCGTCCTGGAAGGCGAGGGCGCCTACACGGCGGTGGATGGCGAGCGCACGGCGATGCACCCGGGCGATTTCGTCATCACCCCCTCCTGGACCTGGCACGACCACGAGCATACGGGCGACGAGCCGGTGATCTGGCTGGATGGCCTCGACCTGCCGATCGTGAACTTCTTCGAATGCGCCTTCCTCGAACATCACGAGGAGGAGATCTATCCGCAGAAGAAGCCGCAGGACGACAGCCTCGGGCGCTACGCGGCCTCCATGCTGCCGCTCGAGCCGGACGGCGACAGCCCGAACAGCCCGATCATCAACTACCGCTACGACCGCTCGCGCGAGGCGCTCTCCCGCATCGCGAAGCATTCGGCGCATGACGCGGTGCACGGCCACCGCCTGCGCTACGCTCATCCGCGTACCGGCGGCTGGCCGACGCCGACCATGGGCGGCATCCTGTCGCTGCTGCCCAAGGGCTTCGCCGGCGAGGCGGCGCGGCAGACCGACGGGCAGATCGTCGTGTGCCTGGAAGGCCGCGGCCGCACCGAGATCGGCGGGCAGTGGTTCGACTGGGGCCCGAAGGACGTGTTCATCGTGCCGAACTGGACCCGCTTCCGCCACGAGGCCAGCACGGAGAGCGTTCTGTTCACCCTCTCCGACCGCCCTGCGCAGGAGAAGCTCAACATCTGGCGCGAGGCGCGGGGCTGATGGACGCGCTCCCTCTCGCCCCCGCGCGCCTCTGGCCCGCCGACGCCGACGGGCGCGTGCCCTACTGGGTCTATACCGACCCGGAGGTCTACGCGCGCGAACTCGAACGCATCTGGTACGGCCCGCACTGGCTCTATGTCGGGCTGGAAGCCGAGGTGCCGGAAGTCGGCGACTGGCGCACGACCACCCTCGGCGAGCGGCCGGTGATCATGGTCCGCTCCGCCCCGGACACGATCAGCGTGGTCGAGAACCGCTGCCGCCACCGCGGCGTGAAGTTCTGCCAGGCACGCCAGGGGCGCAGCGAACAGCTGATCTGCCCCTACCACCAATGGGCCTATGCGCTGGACGGGGCCTTGATCGGCGTGCCGTTCCGCCGCGGCGTGCGCAAGCAGGGCGGCATGCCGCCGGATTTCGACCCGAAGGACTGGGGCCTGAACCGGCTGCGCGTCGAGGTGGTGAACGGGGTGGTGTGGGCCACCTTCAGCGACGCGACGCCGCCCTTCCGCGACTACCTCGGCGAGAAGTTCTGGCGCCACTACACGCGCGTGTATGACGGGCGGAAGCTCGCGGTGCTCGGCTACAACCGGCAGCACATCCCGGCCAACTGGAAGCTGATGCAGGAGAACATCAAGGACCCGTATCACGCCGGCCTGCTGCACGTGTTCTTCGTCACCTTCGGGCTGTTCCGCGCCGACCAGAAATCCGCGGTCGAGATGGACGAGGAGGGCCGCCACGGCATCCTCATCAGCCGCAAGGGCGAGCAGGAGGTGAACGACGTCACCGCCGGCATGCCGAACTTCCAGGCAGACCTGAAACTCGCCGACCCGCGCATCATGGATGTGGTGCAGGAGTTCCCGGGCGAGGAGACGGTCGGCATGATCACCGTCTTCCCCTCCGTGATCCTGCAGCAGCAGATCAACAGCCTGACGACCCGTCAGATCATCCCGAAGGGCCCGGGCGGCTTCGACTTCGTCTGGACCCACTGGTGCTACGCCGACGACACGCCGGAGATGCGCCTGCGCCGCACCCGCCAGGCCAACCTGTTCGGGCCGGCGGGCTTCGTCTCGGCCGATGACGGCGAGGTGATCGAGATGAGCCAGCAGGGCATCGCGCCGGCGCCCTGGGATTCGGCGCTGGTCACGATGGGCGGGCGCGAGATCGCCGACACGCAGCACATGGTCACCGAGACCGCGATCCGCGGCATGTACCGCTACTGGCGCCGGGTGATGGGGCTGTGACGAAGGACGAGATCGAGGCGCTGACCTTCGCCTATCTCGAATGCCTGGACGAGCTCCGCCTTGCCGAGTGGCCCGAGTTCTTCACTGAAACCTGCATCTACCGAGTCATCCCGCGGGAGAACTTCGAGGCTGGCCGCTCGCTCTGCACCATCTCCGCCGAGAGCCGAGGCATGCTGCAGGACCGCGTGACGGGGCTGACGCGCACGCAGATGTATGCGCCGCGCCACTACCGCCGCTTCGTCTCCGGCCTGCGGATCGTGGGGGCGGAGGGCGAGGGCCTGCGCCTGCGCTCCAACATCCTGATGGTGCAGACGCTTGTGGACCGGCAGAGCGAGATCGTGCTGTCCGGCGTCGCGCATGACCTGGTGGTGCGCGACGAGGGCAGGCTCCGCTACCGCGAGCGGGTGGTGGTGTTCGATTCCGAGATGGTGCCGAACAGCCTGATCTACCCGGCCTGACCGGGCGGCGCGGCGGTGGACTCGCGCACCACCAGCGCCGCCGGCAGCCGCGTCAGCCCCTCGGGCGCCTCGCCGCGCAGCCGCGCCAGCAGCGCCGACGCCGCGGCCTCGCCCATCGCGGCGTGCTGGATGCGCACGGTGGTCAGCGGCGGGTCCACGAGATCGGCCATCGGCATGTCGTTGAAGCCGGTGACCGAGACATCCACCGGCACGCGCAGCCCCGCCTCCCGCAGCGCGTCATAGGCGCCGAGCGCCAGCAGATCATTCGCCGCGACGATGGCGGTGAAGCCGCCCGCCCGCAGCAGCGCCCGCGCCGCCGCCCCGCCCGCCGCGCGCGTGTAGGCGGCGGCGCGTTCCACCGCGACCGGCGCGAGGCCGGCCGCGCGCAGCGCCGCGCGGAAGCCGCGCAGCCGGTCTGCCGCCGTCGCCACGCCGGAAGGCCCTGCCAGATGCGCGATCCGCCGGTGGCCGAGACCGAGCAGGTGGCGGACCGCAAGGCCGATGCCGGCGGCATCCTCGCTGACCACCGCCGGCAGGTCCGTGCCCGGCAGGCGCCGGTTCACCAGCACCATCGGCAGGCCGAGGCGCAGGGCGGCCTCCGGCGCCGGCGACCCGGACGTCGCGGAGGCCAGGATGATCCCGTCCGCCCCCTGCGCCGCCATGCGGCGGATCAGCAGTGCTTCCTTCGCGGGGTCGGCCTCCGTGCTCGCCAGCAGCGTGACGTAGCCGGCGCGGGCCAGCGCCGCCTCGATCGCCTGCACGATCGGCGGGAACACAGGGTTCGTCAGGTCCGGCACCAGCACGCCGACCGTGTGGCTTCGCCCCGAGCGCAACCCGGCGGCAAGCGCCGAGGGCCGGTAGCCCAGCTTTTCCGCGGCGGCGCTGACACGCTCGGCCACCGCGGCGCTGATGCGGTGCCGTGCCGCCGGATCCAGCGCGCGCGACACCGTCGAGGCATGCACGCCGGCAAGCCGTGCGACATCGGCGATGGTGGGGCGGCCCGGCCGGTCCATGGCGGCACGCATAGCCCGACAGCGCGAGTCGGGGAAACGGAGGTGCGGCGAGAAAACGTTTGCACATTTCGCTTGACCCGACGCCGCCCCTCGCCTATCCCGATGCCCGACGCAGGACGGGAAGGGCTCAGCCGATGGACGTCGGAGGTCAGGCGGAGGGGCAGCTGCATGCCGGGCGCACGCGGGCGCTGCGCTTCGCGGCGTTCGGCGGGCCCGAGGTGCTGGAGACGCTGGACCTCCCGACCCCGCAGCCCGGCCCCGGCGAGGCGCTGGTGCGTGTCCATGCCGCTTCGATCAACCCCTCGGACGTGAAGAACGTCGCCGGCCGCATGCGCCAGACGGTGCCGCCGCGCACGCCGGGGCGCGACTTCGCCGGCACCGTCGTCGCCGGCCCGGCCGAGTGGATCGGCGCCGAGGTCTGGGGCACCGGCGGCGACATCGGCTACACCCGCGACGGGACCCATGCCCGCCACGTCGTCATCCCCGCCGCCGCGCTGCGCCGCAAGCCGGAACGGCTGTCCTTCGAGGAGGCCGGCGCGGTCGGGGTGAACTACGTCACCGCCTGGCTCGGCCTGCATGACTCCGCCGCGCTGCAGCCCGGCGAGACGGTGCTGGTGTTCGGCGCGACGGGCGGCGTCGGCGGCGCGGTCTGCGCGCTCGCCCGCTGGCACGGCGCGCGGGTCGTCGCCTGCTGCCGCGGGCCGCTGCCCGCCGGTTCCGTCGCCGCCCAGGTGGGCGCCGAAGCGCTCGATCTGAACGCGATCGGCGACCTCCCCGCCGCCCTCGCCGCCGCGGCCGGCGGCAAGGGCTTCGACGTGGTGTACGACAGCGTCGGCACGCCCGCGCTGTTCGCCGCCGGCATCGGCGCGCTCGGCTTCCGCGGCCGCTATGTCGCGATCGCCGGCAGCGTCGGCGAGAAGGTGTCGTTCGAGCTGATCCCGTTCTACCGCAAGGAGGCGCGGCTCCTCGGCGTGGACAGCCTGAAGCGTGGCGTCACCGCCTGCGCCGAGGTGATGGAGCGGCTCGCGCCCGGCTTCGAGAGCGGCGCGCTGCCCGCGCCCGCCATCGCGGAAGCCTATACGCTCGACGCGGCGCGCGACGCCTATGCGGCGGTCGCCGCGGGCAGGCGCGGCCGCGTCATCCTGACGATGGGCTGAGGGAGGAACGACATGGCCGATGGCCACATCACCTACACCGAAGGCAACCTGACCGAGGCGGTGATCGCGCGCATCCGCCCCGACGCCGACCCCCGCGTCGCCGAGGTGATGACGGCGCTGATCCGCCACCTGCACGATTTCGTGCGCGAGGTGCGGCTGACGCCGGAGGAATGGGAACAGGGTGTGGCCTTCCTCACCGAACTCGGCCGCTGGTGCGACGACAAGCGGCAGGAGGTGATCCTGCTGTCCGATGTGCTCGGCGTCTCCATGCTGGTGGACGCCATCGCCAACCGGCACGAGGCGAGCGTCTCCGACACCACCGTGCTCGGGCCGTTCCATCGCGAGAACCCGCCGGTCATGAAGAACGGCGACAACCTCTCGCCAGGCATGGACGGCACCCCGCTCGAGATCGACGTCACGGTGTGCGACCAGGACGGCAAGCCGCTCTCCGGCGCGCAGGTGGACGTGTGGCACACCAGCGCCGAGGGCTACTACGACAGCCAGATCGGCGACGGCGAGGCGCATGTCATGCGCAGCCGCTTCGTCACCGGCCCCGACGGCCGCGTGCATTGCCGCACCATCTGCCCCGCCTCCTACCCGGTGCCGCATGACGGGCCGGTCGGCCGCGTGCTGTCCGCGATGGGCCGCGGCCCGATGCGGCCGACGCATGTGCATTTCTGGATCAAGAAGCCGGGCTACCGCGACCTCATCACCCACATCTTCAAGGACGGCGACCCCTATCTGCACGAGGATGCGGTGTTCGGGGTGAAGGCGAGCCTGGTCACCGACTGGTCGGACGGCAGGCTCACCTACGAGTTCCGCATTCCCAGGCAGGACGCGGCCTGATGCCGCTCTATCTCGTGCGCTGCCTGGACAGGCCCGGTGGTGCGGCGATCCGCGAGGCGAACTACCCCGCGCATCGCGAACACCTGAAGCGGCTCGGTGCCGTGATCAAGCTCTCCGGCCCGATCGTCGCCGAGGAGGGCGGCGAGCGGATCGGCAGCGTGTTCGTGTTCGACTGCCCCGACATGGCCGCCGCCCGCGCGCTGGCGGCGAGCGACCCCTTCGCGGAAGCCGGGCTGTTCGCCACCGTCACCGTGGACCGTTTCCTCGACGTCACCGGCGGCAGGCCCGCCTTCGGAACCCCCGCCGCATGAAGCCCCGCTACATCCTGACCTGCGCCGTCACCGGCAACATCACGCGGCCCGAGCAGACGCCCCACCTGCCGATCACGCCCGAGCAGATCGCCCTCTCCTGCATCGAGGCCGCGCGCGCCGGCGCGGCGGTCGCGCACATCCATGTGCGCGATCCGGAGACGGGCGCGCCCTCGATGGAGATCGGCCTCTACGAGACGGTGATGGACCTGATCGCGGCCTCCGGCGTGGACGTCGTCATCAACCTCACCACCGGGCCCGGCGGACGCTTCATCCCCTCGCGCGACGATCCGCGCGTGGCCGCCCCCGGCTCCACCCTGCTGCCGCCAGAGAAGCGCGTCGAGCACATCGTCCGGCTGAAGCCGGAGATCGCGACGCTTGATCTCAACACCATGTGGTCCGGCAGCGCCGTCGTCATCAACGCGCCGTGGTCGGTGCAGCGCATGGCGGAGCTGATCTACGCCGCCGGCACCATCCCGGAACTCGAGGTGTTCGACAGCGGCGACATCGCGCTGGCCAAGGCGCTGATCGCCGACGGCACCCTCGCCCCGCCCTGCCTGTTCCAGGTGTGCATGGGAATCCCCTACGGCTTCGCCGCCGACAGCCGCACGCTGATCCATGCGCGCGACATGCTGCCAGAGGGTGCGCCCTGGGCCGCCTTCGGCATCGGGCGGGCCGAGTTCCCGATCGTCGCGCAGGCCTGGATGCTGGGCGGCCATGTCCGCGTCGGGCTCGAGGACAACATCTACATCCGCAAGGGCGAGCTCGCGACATCGAACGCGCAGCTGGTCGAGCACGCCGTCTCGCTCTTGCGCCACTTCGGCGCCGAGCCGATGAGCGCGGCCGAGGCGCGGCGCGAACTGGCGCGCGTCGGGAGGCGCGCATGAGCGAGCGGGTGCTTCTCGTCACCGGCGGCGGGCGCGGCATCGGCGCCGCCGTCGCGCGCGCGGCGGCGAAGGATGGCTGGACCGTCGCGGTGAACTACCGAAGCGACGAGGCGTCCGCGAACGCCACCGTCGCCGCCATCCGCTCGGCCGGCGGCAGGGCCGAGGCGATCCGCGGCGATGCCGCCGACCCGGACGCGGTGGAAGCCATCTTCCAGGCCGCCGACCGGCTCGGGCCGCTCGAGGGCCTGGTCAACAACGCCGGCGGCAGCGCGGAGTTCCGCATCGCCGACGCGACGCAGGCCGACTACGCGAAGGTGGTGGATTCCAACCTCCGCGCGACCGTGTTCTGCTCGGCGGCCGCGGTGCGCCGCATGGCGACCGACCGCGGCGGCAAGGGCGGCGTCATCGTCAACATCGGCAGCCGCGCCGCCGTGCTCGGCGGGCAGCCCGGCCGCGTGATGTATGCGGCGGCGAAGGCGGCGGTGGACGGGTTCACGATCGGGCTGGCCAACGAGGTCGGGAGATCCGGCATCCGCGTCAACTGCGTGCGCCCCGGCGTCATCCGCACGGAAAGCCACGAGGCGCGCGCGGGCGCCGAGCGCCTGCGGCAGATCACCGCCGCCATCGCCCTCGGCCGCCCCGGCGAGCCGGAGGAGGTGGCCGATCTCGTCTGCTTCCTGTTGTCGGAGAGATCCGGCTACATGACAGGCGCATTGGTGGACATCGGCGGCGGCCGCTGACCGCCCACGCAACAGGAGAGGAAACGACCGCATGACCCTGACGCGACGCACCTTCGCCGGCGCCCTGCTCGGCGCGGCCCTTGCCGCCGGCCCGGCCCTGGCGCAGCCCTTCCCGACGCAGCAGATCACCATGGTGATCCCCTTCGCCCCCGGCGGCCCGACGGACGTGGTCGGGCGCCTGCTCGGCGAGGTGATGGGGCGCGACCTCGGCCAGCCCGTGGTCATCCAGAACGTCGGCGGCGCCGGCGGCACGATCGGCGTGCGCCGGGTGGTGGAGTCGCGCAATGACGGCCACACCATCCTCTACACCAACATCGGCATCGCGACGCAGCCCACCCTCTACCGCCGCCTGCCCTACAACCCGCTGACCGACCTCGAACCCTTCGGCCTCGTCACCCCGACGCCGATGATCATCTCGGTCCGTCCGAACTTCCCGGGCACCACCCTCGCCGACTTCATCGCCTATGCGCGCGAGCGGCGCGACGGCGTGAACCTGGCCAACGCCGGGCTCGGCTCGGCCAGCCAGCTCTGCGGCACGCTGTTGCAGGCGCAGCTCGGCATCAACTTCACCACCGTCTCCTTCACCGGCTCGGGGCCGATCTTCCCGCAGCTCATCGCCGGCAACCTCGACGTCTATTGCGACCAGACCACCTCCTCGCTGCCCTTCGTGCGCGACGGGCGGATCCGCGGCCTCGCCATGGCCACCGCGCAGCGCCTGCCGCAGGCGCCCGACATCCCGACGACGGCGGAAGCCGGGCTTCCTGGCTTCGAGATCTCCATCTGGCACGGCATGTACGCCCCGCGCGGCACCCCGCGCCCGGTGATCGAGCGGCTGAACCGCGCGCTGCGCGTTGCGGTGCAGGACCCGGCGGTGGTCGCGCGGCTGAACGACCAGGCGAGCCCGCCCGAGCCGCTGGAGCGGGTGACGCCGGAAGCCCATCGCGCCTTCCTGGAGGCCGAGATCAACCGCTGGCGCCCGGTGCTGCAGGCGGCTGGCCAGTACGCCGACTGAGCACCACGCCGCCGCGCCGGGCTGCCCGGCGCGGCGCTTTGCCCATCACGCCGCCTGCGGCACGCGCGCGGCGAGCGGGTCGAGCAGCGACTCGATCGCCGCCGGATCTTCCCAGGCCAGCCCGACCGTCACCACGGTGATGCGGGCGCGCAGGGCGGGCGGGATGCGGACGGCGTCCTTCTTCGTCGTCACCGGGATGGCGCGCAGCCGGTCGGCTTCCGCCAGAAGGTCGCGGATCTCGGCCTCGTCATAGGGGTAGTGGTCGGCGAAGGCGGCGCGGCCGGCGATCACGGCCCCCGCCTGCGTCAGGGTCGCGAAGAACTTGCGCGGGCTCGCGATGCCGCAGAAGGCGAACACCGGCTGCCCGGCCAGAGCCGCCGCCTCGGGTCCGGGCACCAGGCTGGCGCGCAGCACCGGCAGGCCAGGCGGCAGCTGCGCCAGCACGCCCGCCTCGTCCTCGCCGATCAGCACCGCCGCCTGGCAGCGCGCGGCGGCGGCGGCCACCGGCTCGCGCAGCGGGCCGGCCGGGATGACGCGGCCGTTGCCGAAGCCGTAGCCGCCATCCACCACCAGCAGCGAGAGGTCCTTGGCCAGCGTCGGGTTCTGCAGCCCGTCGTCCAACACCAGCGCCTGGGCCCCCGCCTCGACGGCGCAGCGGGCAGCGGCGGCGCGGTCGGCGCCGACCCAGGTGGGGGCGCGGGCGGCCAGCAGCAGCGCCTCGTCGCCGACGGCGGTGCTGTCGTGCCGCTCCGGGTCCACCCGCGCCGGCCCCTTCAGCCGCCCGCCATAGCCGCGGATCAGGAAATGCACGCCGATGCAGCGGTTCATCAGCCGCTGACCGACGTCCAGCGCCACCGTGGTCTTGCCCGCCCCGCCGGCGGTGGCGTTGCCGCAGCACAGCACCGGAACCGGCGCCTGCCAGCCCGGCCGCGCCATGCGCCGCGCCGTCGCCGCCGCATAGGCGGCGGCGAAGGGCGCAAGCAGGATGGGGGCGATGCCGCCTCCGCCGCTCCAGAACTCCGGCGCCCGCATGCTCTCCCCGTGTCTCCTTCGGTCTTCCGGCTCAGCCGGGCCACGCCAGCCCGAGCACCGCGGCGGCAAGCCGCGCCGGCAGCCCTTCGGCCGAGCCGGCCCAGGCTTGCCCCGCCCCGGCCATCCGCCGCCAAGTCGCCTCGTCCGTTAGCACGACGCGAAGGGTAGCGGCCAGCGCCCCGGCATCGGGCAGGACCGTGAGCGCCCCGACGTCCCGCAGCGCGGCCACCGTCTCGGCGAAGTTCGCGTGCCGCGGCCCGACCAGCACCGGCAGGCCGAGCCGCGCCGGTTCCACCGGGTTCTGCCCGCCGCGCGGCACCAGCGAGCCGCCGACGAAGGCGACCTGGGCGAGACGATACGCCAGGCCGAGTTCGCCGATGGTGTCGACCAGCAGCACCTCGGTCTCCGGCCCCGGGCGCTCGCCCAGGCTGCGGCGGGCAAGCGGCAGCGGCGCGGCGAGTGCTGCCACCTCCGCCCCGCGCTCCGGATGGCGCGGCGCGAGGATGGTCAGCAGCCCGGGGATGCGCGGCGCGAGGGCGCGGTGCGCGGCCAGCGCCGCCGCCTCCTCGCCGGGGTGGGTGGAGGCGGCGATCCACGCGGGGCGCGGCCCGAGCGCGGCGCGAAGCGCGGCCAGTTCCGCGGCGTCCGCTGGCAGCGGCGGCGCCGCATGCTTGAGGTTGCCCCAGGCGACGGGCGCCGCGCCAAGCGCCGCGAAGCGCGCCGCATCCGCCTCTCCTTGCGCCGCGACCAGGCCGAAGCGCGAGACAAGCCGCCGCCCCGCCTTGCCGCTCAGCCGCCAGAACCGCGCCGAGCGCGCGCTCATCCGCGCGTTGACGAGCGCGAGCGGCAGGCCGCGCGCCGCCGCCGCCTCGATCAGGTTCGGCCACAGCTCGGATTCGACGAACACGCCGAGGTCCGGCCGCCAGCCCTCGAGGAACCGCGCCACCCAGCCCGGCACGTCGAGCGGGGCGTAGCGGTGGATCACCCGCTCCGGCGCGCGCGCGGCGATGAGCCGCGCGGCGGTGACGGTGCCGGTGGTGAGCAGCACGTGCAGGTCCGGCCGCGCGTCGGTCATCGCGGTGATCAGCGGCAGGGCGGATTGCGTCTCGCCGACGCTCGCGGCGTGCAGCCAGACCAGCGGCCCCGGCGGGCGGGCAGCGGCGAAGCCCTCGCGCTCCGGCAGGCGGGACGCCTCCTCCTTCCCGCGCGCGGCGCGGCGGCGGAGATGCGCGCGCACAAGCGGTGCGGCAAGGGTGGCGACGCCACGCCAGGCGGCCAGCATCACGCCGCGGGCCCTCCGGCGGCGACCCAGGCGTCCGCCGCGTCGCAGGCAGCCGTCAGCCCCGCCGCGATGACGGGCAGCGCCGCTTCGGCGCCGTCCGGCGGCACCTCGATCAGCGGCCCGATCGCGACGCAACCCCGGCCGAAGGGCAGGGGCAGCATCATCCGGTCCCAGGAGGGCAGCAGACGGTGGCGCGTGGTGGCGGCGGCGACAGGCAGCACCGGCACGCCCGTCAGCGCCGCCAGCTGCGCGATGCCGGGCGCGGCAACGCGGCGCGGCCCGCGCGGCCCGTCGGGAGTGATGCCGACCGGCGCGCCCTCCTCCAGCAGCCGCGCCAGCGCGAGCAGCCCGACGCCGCCGCCCGAGGACGAGGACGCGTGCACGAGCCGCAGCCCGAAGCGGCCGACGACATCGCCGATGAAACGCCCGTCGCGCGAGCGCGACACCAGCACATGCGGCTTCAGCGGCCGCAGCACCGGGTAGCGGTCCTGCGCGATGCGCCAGAGCATCGGCATCAGCGGCAGACGCTCGTGCCAGAAGCCGATGACGACGAGGCCGCCGCGCGCCACCGCCGCCTCGGCCTCCGGCACGCCGAGCAGCGTCCAGCGCGAGGTGCGGAACACGAAGGCGAGATAGGCCGCGACCAGCCGGGCGGTGAGCGCCTGGACGAAGGCGCTGCGGAGCAGGCGCTTCAGCATCGCTTGGTGGTCATGGTCGCTGCGCTGGTCCGGAGCCCTGATGCGTCCCGCGTCTGGTTCCCACAGAACCGTGGCGATCGCCAGGGGAGCCCTTTGCCCGCCCTCCCGGCCCGCCGCGGGCGGCCGCCAGCGGGCGGCCGGTTCCCCGCGACGCCGTGCCGGAGGGCGATCATCGCCGCCGGTGCCGGCTAGCCCGTCGCCTCTTCCGCCACCGCGCGCCCGACGATGATCTGCTGGATCTGCGTCGTGCCCTCGTACAGCCGCAGCAGCCGCACGTCGCGGTAGAAGCGCTCGACCTTGTACTCGTTCATGTAGCCCGCGCCGCCATGCACCTGCACCGCGCGGTCGGCGACGCGGCCTGCCATCTCCGTGGCGAACAGCTTGCAGCAGGCGGCGAGCGTCTTCACCGCCGGGTCGCCTGCGTCGTAGCGGCGGGCGGCGTCGAGCGCCATGCATTCGGCGGCGTAGATCTCCGCGCGGCTGTCGGCCAGCATCGCCTGCACCAGCTGGAACTCGGCGATCGGGCGGCCGAACTGCCTGCGCTGCACGGCGTAGCGCGCGGCCTCCTCCAGCATCCGCTTCGCCAGGCCGGTGGCGACCGCCGAGATGTGGATGCGCCCGCGGTCCAGCACCTTCATCGCCGTCCTGAACCCGCGCCCCGGCACGCCGCCGATGATGCGGTCGGCCGGCACGCGCGCATCCTCGAACACCACGTCGCAGGTCTTGGTGCCGCGCTGTCCCATCTTGCGGTCGGGCTTGCCGAGGCGGATGCCCGGCGTGTCGGCATCCACGATGAAGGCGGAGATGCCGTTGGCGCCGGCAACCCCCGGCTCGCTCCGCGCCATCACGGTGAACAGCTGCGCGCGCGGGGCGTTGGTGATGTAGCGCTTGGTGCCGTTCAGCACATAGTGCTCGCCGTCGCGCCGCGCCGTCGTCGTCAGCGATGCCGCGTCTGAGCCGGCCTCCGGCTCGGTCAGCGCGAAGGAGATGATCGCCTGGCCGGAGGCGATGCGCGGCAGGAAGCGCGCCTTCTGCTCCGGCGTGCCATCCATCAGGATGCCTTGCGAGCCGATGCCGACATTGGTGCCGAACACGCTGCGGAAGGCGAGCGCGGTGCCGCCCATCCGCAGCATCAGCCGCGCCTCCTGCTCGAGGCAGAGGCCGAGCCCGCCATATTCCTCGGGGATCGAGAGGCCGAACAGACCGAGGTCTCGCATTTCGTCCACGATGGCAGCGGGCACCTCGTCCTGCTCCTCGACGGCGTCCTCGGCGGGGATCAACCGTTCGGCGACGAAGCGCGCGACGGTGGCGTCGAGCAGGGCGAAGGTGTCCGGGTCAACAGGCATGGGCAGGTTCCGGGGCGCAGCCGCGGTCGGCGGGGGGGCCGCCGATCCGCTCCTTCGACATGGGCGCGGATGCCGCCCGCCTCGTCAACCCACCCGCGGCGGATGGCGGGGGCGGGCAGGATGCTGAAGCCGTGCGGCGCGGACGGCGGCGCCGCGACGCGCGCGCCCGCACGCTCCCCTTCCGCCCCGACACCTTGCTGCTCGCCGAGCCGCTCGGCACGCGCGGCCGGAGGCATGGCGCTGTCGGCGCGGCTGCCGGCCGGCGCCATCGTGGCGCGAAACAGCCCCGGCAGCCGCGTCCGGCTGCGGCCCGACCCGGCCGAGCTGCCGCTGTTCGAAAAGGAGGGCCGATGAGCGGCCAACGCGCAATCCATGACATCGGCGGGCTCGATCTCGGGCCGGTCCTGCGCGATGGCATCCCCGCACGCTGTGCGAGCAGCGCGTGGATGCGCTGCTGATGCTGCTGATCAGCCCGTCCTGCGGCGCCTTCAAGGTGGACGCTCTGCGCCGGGTGATCGAGGAGTACACCGCCGCCGACTACAACGGCCTGTCCTGCTACGGCCGCTGGATGCGCGGGATCGCGCTGCTGCTGGTCGAGCGGGGCGTGCTAACGCAGGCCGAGATCGATGAGCGCCTCGCCGCCATCGGCGCGGAGGCCGCGCATGGCTTACGCCGCGCGTCCGCCGGGCACTCCTGTCCGCGTCGCCGACCGGCCTGCCGCCGGCCATTGCCGAACGCCGTTCCATCTGCGCGGGCGCCGTGGCGTGGTGACGGTGTGCGCCGGGCGCTTCCGGAACCCGGAGCAGCTCGCCTACCACCGCCCGGGCCTGCCGGCGCTGCCGCTGTACCGGGTGCCGTTCCCGTTCGTCACGCCGGACGGCGTCGAAACGGCGGACGAGATCATCGCCGACCTCTACGCCCACTGGCTGGAAACGGAGGAGCCTGCGCCATGAGCCATACGCACGACCACGGCCAGGATCATCACGACCACGACTGTGACGACCACGCGCCGATCGAGCAGGCCGAGGAGAACCGCTGCCCAGCCCTGGAGCCCGCGGTGGGCGAACTGCTGATCGAGAAGGGCGTGCTGACCGCCGGGCAGATCAGCCGCCAGATCGAGGCGATGGAGGCGCGCACGCCGGCCCTCGGCGCGCGGGTGGTCGCCAAGGCCTGGGCCGACGCTGCGTTCCGCGGGTGGCTGCTGCGCGACGCCCGCGCCGCCTGCACCTCGCTCGGCATGGACATGACCAACATGCCGGACCTCGTCGTGCTGCCGAACGAACCCGGGCTGCATCACCTCGTCGTCTGCACGCTCTGTCCGCAACGGCGCCCCACCCGGCTTCCCCGCAGCGGCAGCCTGCTGCGCCACGCCCGAAGACGTGGCCTTACGCCGAGGGCTGGCGATCCGCGCAGGCACCCTCCGGACAGGTGCCGCCGTCCACAGGCCCGATCACGCGACCCGTCGAGTGATCCGGCCCTCGTAGAGATCCCGTCCGGCGACCAGCGCGCGGATCTTCCCGTCCGCGATGCTGCGCTTCAGCATCCAGAAGCCGCAATCCGGATTGATGTAGCGCACGCGGCCCTGGCCGATCGCGTTCTCCGCACGCTCGATCGCGCGCGCGATATCGTCCGCGCTCTCCACATCCGTGCGCTTGATGTCCACGACGCCGAGGCCCATGCCGATGTCGGGCCGGAGGTCGCGGAACACCGCCAGCTCCTCGACCGGGCGGTGGGCGTTCTCCATCACGATGTGGTCCACCTTCAGCGCGTTCAGGAAGTTCATCAGCTTGGCCCAGCTGCCGCGCTGGATGCTCTGCCCGCCGTAGTTGCCGAAGCACAGGTGGATCGCCGGCGTCGTCTTCACCGCCGCCAGCACGCGGTTCACCGCCTCGGCCGCCCAGCGCCATTCGTCGGGGCTGCCGGGAAGATTCGCCTCGTCGAGCTGAATTACGTCGGCGTCGCAGTGCGCCACCTGCTCGGCGAGCACCTCGGCGATGGCGAAGGCCACCTTCTCGACACTGCCGTAGTGCTTGTCGAGCAGCGTCTTCGCCAGCATGTGCGGGCCGGTGACGGTGAACTTCAGCGGCTTGGCCGCCAGCCGCTTCGCCCGCATGCAGGCGCCGGGCAGGTCGAGCGTGCCGTGGCCGACCGGCCCGTCCACGACGCCCGGCGCGCGGGCGCGGAACTTCATGCCCGGCAAGGCCCGGTAGGCCAGCGTCTCCTCGAAGGTCGGCGTGTTGCGGATGCCTGACATCGGGCGGGTGAAATACTCGATCATCCCGTTGGTCTCGGGATGGTTGATGTCGAAGCGGTAGAGCTCGCCGTCGCACACCACGTCTATGCCGGCGTCCTCCTGTGTTGCCAGGACGACGCGCGTCGCGTCCGTCAACGCCTGCTCGGAGGGTGCGGCGACCAGCCAGTCCGGCACCGGGTAGGAGCCGACGACGGTGGTCTTGATGCGGGGGGTGGTCATGCGTGGCTCCTCAGCGCGCCGCCGGGCGATGGGCGGGAATGGCGGGGTCCAGAAGGTCGTTGGTGAACAGCTCGGTCACCGGCATCGCCGGCACGTTCGGGAAGGCGGTGCGGACCGCTTCCAGCGTCGCTGCCATGCGCGCCGGGTCGAAGGCGCCGAGCGCGCGGGTCGGCTCGTCCTCCATGAGTTCCGCGACGAGGCGCCAGGAGATCGTCAGGTCCTCGATGCTCGTCGCCGCAGGGCCGCTGACGGCCGCGACGCAGGGCGCCGGGTTGGCCAGGCAGTCGGCGAAGGCGCGCTGCGTCACGCGCACGAAGCGGCTTGCGGCGTCGCGGTTCGCGGAGAGCCAGGGACGGTGGAAGAACAGCGCGTTGCCATAGGGGTTGAAGCCGATGTCGCGGGTGCGGACGAAGCCGAGGTCGTCGCCGAACACACGCTCGTAGATGTAGTGGACGTTGTAGAAATGCGTCGTCGCGTGGATCGCGCCGGATTGCAGCGACGCCACCTTCGCCTCGGGCGCGATGTTCACCCAGGTGACGTCGCCGGCGCCGATCCCGATGGCGCGCGCGATCATCGGCCACATCACCCGCGCCGCATCGGCCGGTGGCGCGCCGAGCCGGCGCCCGCGCAGGTCCTGCGGCCCCGCGATGCCGGAGGAACGGCGCCAGTAGATGCCGTAGGGCGACTGGATGTAGAGCGCCATCCCCGCCACGAGATCCGCACCCTGCGCGCGCGCCTGCAACGCCGCCGGCGCATCCACGATGCCGACCTGCGCCTGGCCAACGCCGACGCGCTGCGCCGAGAAGCCGGAGCCGCGGCCGGTCTCGATCGTCAGCGCGATGTTGGCGGCGGCGTAGCGGTTCTGCTGCTGCGCCCAGTAGATCGGCGCATGGTCCGATCCGGGCAGCCAGTTCAGCACCAGCGTGATGCGGTCCTGCGCCGCCGCCGGCAGCGCGAGGCCGAGGGCCGCGGCGGCGGCGATGAGGGTCCTGCGGATCATCTTCTCTCCTCCCGTGGGTTCGCCGCGGCCTACATGCCAAGCCGGGCGTAGATGCGTTGCGTGTAGTCTCCGAACTCGGGCGTCGCGCGGCAAGCAAGTTCGCGCGGCTCCGGCAGCGTCACCGCGAAGCCGTCGGCCATGCGCGCCGGCCCCGCCGTCAGCACGACGACCTGCGTGCCGAGGAACACCGCCTCCTGCACGCCATGCGTCACGACCACGATGGTCTTGCCGCTGGCGGCCCAGATGCGGCGCAGCTCCAGGTTCATGCGCTCGCGCGTCAGCGCATCGAGCGCGCCGAAGGGCTCGTCCATCAGCACGAGCTTCGGGTCATGCACCAGCGAGCGGGCGAGGGAGACGCGCTGCTGCATGCCGCCCGAAAGCTCGTAGGGGTATTTGTCCTCCCACCCCGCGAGCCCGACGAGGGCAAGCAGGTCTCGCGCCCGGTCGCGCGCCGCGCGCAGCGGCAGGCCGAGGATCTCCGCGGGCAGCAGCACGTTGTCGAGCACGCGGCGCCACTTCAGCAGCAGCGGGGCCTGGAACGCGACGCCGATGTCCCTCGCCGCGTCGAAGCCCGCGCCGCCGATGCGCAGCGTGCCGCTGTCATGGCGGATCAATCCGGCCAGGATCTTCAGCAGCGTGGACTTGCCGCAGCCGGAGGGGCCGACCAGGGCGACCAGCGCGCCTTCCGCCACGTCGAAGGTGACGTCGGAGATCGCCACCACCTCGCGCGTCCCGCTGCGATAGGTCTTGGCGACGCGGGCGAGGTGCAGGAACGGCTCAGCGGAGACGGGCATCGGCCGTCACCGTCAGGGCCTCCAGCACCACCACCGACAGGTAGAGTCCGACGCCGACCAGCGTGATCAGGATCAGCGCCATGAACATCGCCGGCGTGTCGAGCGTCGCCTGCGCCGACAGCATCAGGAAGCCGAGCCCGGCCTCGCTGCCGATGAACTCGCCGACGATCGTGCCGGCGATCGCCAGCACCGCCGCCACCCGCATGCCGCTGAACAGGTAGGGCAGGGCGGAGGGCAGCTGGATCTTGCGGAACACCTGCCAGCGCGTCGCCCGCTGCACGCGCACGAGGTCGAGCAGCTCCGGCTCCACCTCCGCGAGGCCGCGCGCGACCGTGATGACGATGGGGAAGAAGGCGATGATGAAGGTGATCAGGATGTTCGGCAGCAGCCCGTAGCCGAACCACACGATGAACAGCGGCGCCAGCGCCACCTTGGGCACGAGGTTCAGCGTCACCAGCAGCGGCATCAGCGCGCGGCGGACCGGCGCGAACCAGGTGAACGCCACCGCCAGCGCCATGCCGACCAGCACCGCCAGCGCGAACCCGGCTGCCGCCTGCCCCGCCGTTACCGCCACATGATGCGCCCAGGCGTAATGCGGCGCGGCCAGCGTCGCGAAGGTTTCCATCGGCCCGGGGATGATGAAGCGCGGCACGCCACCCGCGGTCGTCGCCCAGACCCAGAGGCCGAGCAGCGCAAGATGCGCAAGCACCGCTGGCCCGTGACGGCCGACCATCCGCCCTCCGCTTGTTTCTTCCCTGAAGTATCCCGACGGTTACCATGCGCCACCGGGGAGCGCCAGTGACGCCACCGGCTGCCGGGCGATACCGCCGGATGCATGGCGCCCAGCCGCCGCCCGGCGGTGCCGTCGGCAAAGTGCCGCACGATCGCCGCCGCGCCCCGAGAACCCGGCGCGCAACGCCGTGTTGCCGCGGCGGCGAAAGACGATACGCTGGGAGAAAGGCAGGAGACGTTCGAGCATGGATGATGCGCCCGCCGAAGGACCGCGACGCGGCGGCCTGGTTCCCCTCTGGGGCGTGGCGTCGTCGCTCGTCCGGCCCGAACCCGTCCCCGCCTTCCGCCCCCATGCCTGGGACTGGGCCGGAGAGGTCCGGCCTGCCATCCTCGCGGCCGGCGCCAGCCTTTCCGCCGAGGAGGCCGAGCGCCGCGTCCTGCTGCTGGCGCATCCTGACTTCCCGCGCCCGGCGACCACCCACACGCTGGTCGTCGGCATCCAGCTCCTGCTCGGCGGCGAGCGCGCGCCGCCGCACCGCCACAGCCAGTCGGCGCTGCGCATGGTGCTGGAGGGAGAGGGCGCCGTCACCTCGGTGAATGGCGAGCCGTTGGAGATGCGGCGCGGCGACCTGATCCTGACGCCCGGGGGCTCCTGGCATGCCCATGCCAAGCTTTCGGACGGGCCGATGATCTGGCTCGACGGGCTCGATGTCCCGGTCGTGAACCACCTCGGCGCGGCCTTCACCGAGCATGGCGAAGACATCGGCCCGACCCGTCCGGAGAGCTTCTCGGCGGCGACCTTCGGCCATTCGCTCATCCCGGATGCGCCGGCGGTGCCGCCCGCCGTGGCCGCCGCCTTGCACGCGCCCCAGCTGCGCTACCCCTACGCCGAGGCGCGGGCCGCGCTCGATGCCCTGGCCGCCGCCGCGCCGCCCGATCCGCGCCACGGCCACCGGATCCGCTACGCCAATGCTCTGACCGGCGGCCATGTGCTGCCGACGATCGGCGCCTTCCTCGCCCTGCTGCCCGCGGGCTTCGCCGGGCAGCCGTCTCGCGCGACAGACAGCCGCGTGCTGCTGATCCTGGAAGGGGAAGGCGAGAGCGAGATCGGCGACGCCCGCATCGCCTGGCGGGAGGGCGACGTGATCGCCGTGCCGAACTGGACGCGCGTCGCGCATCGCGCCGCCCGGCGCTCCGTCGTTTTCGCCTTTTCCGACATCGCGCTGCAGCAGCGTCTCGGGCTATGGCGGGAAGACCCGAACATCTGGGAGGACCCATGATCCGGCTGCGCCACCTCGTCCTTGCTTTCGCCCTCGCCGCCGCCGCGCCTGCCATGGCGCAGCCGGTGCGCTACGCGATCGACCACGAGCATGCCTGGGTGCAGTTCCGCCTCAGCCACCTCGGCTTCGCGCAGATGATCGCCACCTTCCACAACGTGACGGGGGAGATCCTGTTCGACCGCGAGACCCCGGCGAACAGCCGCGTGACCGCGAGCATCGACGCGCGCACCGTCAACAGCGGCCTTGCCGCGCGCGACGAGTGGATCCGCGCCGAGGCGCAGCTCAACACCGCCGCCCACCCGGCCATCACCTTCCGTTCCACCGCCATCACGGCCACCGGCGACAACCGGGGCCGCATGGAGGGGGTGCTGACCATTCGCGGCGTCGAGCGGCCGGTCGTGCTGGACGTCACGTTCAACCGCGCAGGCGTGAACCCGATCACCCGCATGCAGACGATCGGCTTCTCGGCGACCGGCACGATCCGGCGGTCGGAGTTCGGCGTGTCGGCCTTCCTCGGCCCGCTCGGCGACGAGATCGCGGTGGCGATCGAGATCGAGGCGATGCGTCCGGCGCAGTAGCGCGCTACAGCAGCGAGGGGAGCCACATCGCGACACCCGGCGCGGCGACCAGCACCACGACGAGCGCGAGATGCGCGAGCAGGAAGAATGCCGCGCCATAGGCGATGCGCGACAGGGGGATGCCCGGCTCCGCCGCGCGGATGACGAACAGGTTCATGCCGACGGGCGGCGTGATCAGCCCCATCTCGGCCACCACCACGATCAGCACGCCGAACCAGACCGGGTGGAAGCCGAGCGCCTCGATCACCGGCAGCAGCACCGGCACCGTCACCAGCACCATGCTCATGGTTTCCAGGAAGCAGCCGAGCACCAGGAAGAACAGCACGATCAGCGCGATCACGGCGAACACCGGCAGCCCGGACGCGCCCACCCATTCGGCAAGCAGCATCGGCAGGCGCGTCACCGCGACGAAGCGCGCGAACACCAGCGCGCCCAGGAACACGAAGAACAGCGACGCCGACAGCAGCACCGATTCCTCGACCGCCGACAGCAGCCCGCGCCAAGTGATCCGCCGGCCGACCAGCGCCACCACCGCCGTCGCCCCGGCGCCGACCGCCGCTGCCTCCGTCACGCTGAACCAGCCGAGATAGATGCCGCCCAAGGACAGGGCGAAGATCGCCACCACCTGCCAGGCGGCGCCGATCCGCGCGAGGCGGCTGCGCCCGTCCGCGTCCCCGCCCGTCTCGGGCGGCGCCCAGCCGGGACGGAAGCGCACCACGCCCCACACCACGACGATGCAGAACAGTGTCAGCAGCAGCCCGGGGATGAAGGCGGCGGCGAACAGCGCGGCGACCGATTGCTGCGCGATCAGGGCATAGACGACCAGCACGACGGAGGGCGGGATCAGGATGCCGAGCGTCCCGCCCGCCGCCACCGCGCCGGCCGAGAGCGTGTCCGCATAGCCGGCGCGCCGCATCTCGGGGATGGAGACGCGGCTCATCGTCGCGGCGGTGGCGACGGAGGAGCCGCAGATCGCCCCGAACATCGCGCAGGCACCGATGGTGGCGGAGGCGAGCGCCCCGCGGCTGCCCGTGCGCCCCAAGGCACGCGCCGCGTCGTAGAGCTCGCGCGACAGCCCGGCGCGCGCCGCGATCGCGCCCATCAGCACGAACAGCGGCACGACGGAGAAGGAATAGCCGTTCACCATCTCCTTCGGCACGGCGGCCAGCGCCACCGCCGCGCGCGGGAAGCCGTCCAGGGCCACGGTGCCGAGGAAGCCCGCGCCGAACAGCGCCGCCCCGATCGGCACCCGCAGCCCGATCGCGACGAGCAGCCCCGCGAAGGCGAGGCCCGCGACGACCTCCGGCGCCACGCCTCAGCCCCGCACGAGCGACAGCAGCGCATCCGCGCCGCGCGCGAGAAGCGCGAGCGCCGAGGCCGCGAAGCCGGCGACCACGGCGATCAGCGCCCACGCCACAGGCAGGCCGAGCACGGCGGTCGAATCGCCGAACTCCAGCGCATCCACGACGTCGTCGCGCATCAGCCACACCAGCAGAACGAGCAGCGCCACGACCGCGGCCGCCGCCAGCACGTCCAGCAGCAGCCGAAGGGCGCGCGGCGCGCGGTCCAGCAGGTCCACCGTCACATGCTCGCCACGCAGGAAGGCGAGAGCGATCCCTGCGAAGGTGGAGCAGGCAAGCGCCAGTTCCACGATCTCCACCGCGCCTGGCACCGGCAGGCGCAGCGTCGCGCGCCCGGCGATGTCGGCCAGCGTGGCCAGCGCCATCACCGCGAGCCCCGCCGCGCCCACTACGCGCAGCGGCGGCGCCAGGACCGCGGAGAGCGCGCGGCTGAGCGGCCCCGCGCCGGTCACGCCGGCGCGGCGTGGCGGGCGGCCAGCCGCTGCATCGTGGCGTAGGTGGCGCGCGCCGGGACGTTGCGCCGCTCCGCCTCGGCCAGCACCTGCTCGGACACCTGGCGCCCGACCGCCTGGAACTGCTCCATGGCCGCCGCGTCGGGCACGATGGTTTCCATCCCGCCCTGCGTCAGCGCCTGCTTGCCCGGCACGTTGAGACCGTCCCACAGCGGCCCGACCTCGGAGGGCGCGTTGGCGATGCTCGCGTCGAACACGCGCCGGATGTCGGCGGGAAGGCGAGCGTAGGATTCCTCGTTCATGGCGATGGCGAAGGACGCGACATAGGCGCCGAACTCCAGGCTGTGCTTGACGATCCCGGCCAGCCGCCAGGCGATCCCGGCGCCGCCGTAATCCATCAGCAGCCCGTCCATCACGCCCTTCTCCAGGTTCTCGGCGATCGCCTGCGGCGGCATGGCGACCGGCGAGGCGCCAAGCCCGGCGAGCAGCGCGCGCGTCGGGCCCGACGGGAAGCGTATCCGTATCCCGCGCAGATCGGCGGCCGTCCGCACCGGGCGGTTCACCGTCAGCAGGTGCCCGGCCTGGTGCGTCATCAGGAACAGCACCTTCACGCCCCGGTGCTCGGCGGCGAGCGTCGGCAGCAGGTCCGGATCGTTCAGCACCCGCGTCCCCTGCGCCGCGGTGCGGACGGTGAAGGGCAGGTCGATCAGGCCGGTGAGCGGGAAGCGGTCGGGCGTCGAGCCATGCAGCAGCCAGCCGATGTCCACGCCGCCGCGGCGGATCAGGTCGTAATACGCCTGCATGGGCCCGAGCTGCCCGCCGGGGAACACCTCCACCTGCAGGGCACCGTTGGTCTCGCGCCCCAGCCGCTCCGCCCAGCGCGCCAGCCAGGCGGAGACCGGATGCATCGCCGGCACGCCATGGCCGAGCCGCAGCCGGATCGGCCCCTGCGCCCGGATCGGCCGCGCCTGCGTGACCGCCCCCGCGAGCGTGAGGGCGCCGAGCGCCCGCCGTGTCAGCCCCGCCATTGTCCGCTTCCCCCGCGCTTCTTGCAGAGCGATGATTCACCCCGCTTGCAACGACTGTAGGGGGGCGGCCGGCCGCAACGCAACGCCCGCCCAAGGGAGAGCACCGATGTCCACACCGCCGCCGATCCAAGGCCTGCACCATTTCGCCTGGCGCTGCCGCGACGCCGAGGAGACCCGCCGCTTCTACGAGAATCTTCTGGGCCTGCCGCTGGCCCATGTGCTGTACAACCCGCGCGTCCCCTCGACCGGCGAGGAGACGCCGCACCTGCACATCTTCTTCCGCATGGGCGACGGCTCCTATGTCGCCTTCTTCGACCTCGGCGACGGCCAAGCGGCCGCGCCCTCCCCCAACACGCCGGACTGGGTCAATCACCTGGCGCTGGAAGTGCCCGGCGAAGCCGCGCTCCTGGCCGCGAAGGCGCGGCTGGAAGCGGCCGGCCACAAGGTCGTCGGCGTCACCGACCACCACTTCATCAAGTCCATCTACGTGTTCGATCCGAACGGGCTGCGCGTCGAGCTGACGACGCGCGTGATGGAGGAGAAGGAGCTGGCCGCCGGCGCGCCCGACCCGCATGCGCGGCTGGCCGCCTGGACGGCGGAGAAGGCGGCGCGGGCCTGAGGCGATGGAGGAACGCCTGCTGATCCTCCCCGGCCGCCCCGGCGCGGCGGGGGAAAGCCAGTCCGGCCTGAACCAGGCCGCACCGCGCATCTATGGCCGGATGCTGGCGCCGGCCGGGGCCACCACGGCGGCGGTGCTGATCCACCCGGCGTCCAACTTCCTCAACCACTATCTGCTCGCGCCGCTGGCCGAGCGCGGGCTGGCCGCCGTCGCGCTCAACACCCGCTATGCCGGCAACGACACGGTGCTGCTGATGGAACAGGCGATCGCCGACCTCGGCGTGGGTGTCCGGCACCTGCGGGACGCAGGGTTCCGCCGGATCGTCCTGCTCGGCAGTTCGGGCGGCGCGTCGCTCGTCTCCTTCTACCAGGCGCAGGCGGAGCGAGGCATGGTGCAGGACCTGCCGGACGGGCGGGCCTTCGCGCTCGCGCCCGGGGACACGCCGCGGGCCGATGCGATCGCCCTGTTCGCGGCCCATCCGGGCCGGGCGCGCACGCTGCTCGCCTGGCTCGACCCGAGCATGATCGAGGAGGCCGATCCGCGGGCGACCGACCCCGCCTGGGACATGTTCAACCCGGCCAACGGCCCGCCCTATGACGCGGCGTGGCTCGCCGAGTATCGCGCCCGGCAGCGCGCGCGGCGCGACGCGATCGAGGCGCGCGTGCGCGCGCGGCTGCGCATGCTGCGGGCCGATCCTTCCGGCCCGCAGGACGAGGCGCTGCTCATCCACCGCACCCATGCCGATCCGCGCTTCCTCGATCTCGCGCTCGATCCGAACGAGCGTGCGGCCGGGTCCATCTGGGGCGATCCGCGCGCGGTGAACCGGGCGGCGAATGCGATGGGGCGGTTCTCGACCCTCACCTCCTGGCTGAGCCAATGGTCGTCGGTCTCGCGCGCGGACGGTCCTGCCCGGCTCGCCGAGACCTCGGTGCCCGTGATGGTCGTGGACCACCGCGCCGACGCCTCGGTGTTTCCCTCCGACAACGAGGCCTGGGCCGCCGCGGCCGCCGCACGCGCCGGCGGCGGAGCGGCGCGGCTGGAACGGCTCGCCGGCGGGGACCATTACCTGGCCGGGCGGCCGGATCTCGTGGCGCGGCTTGCCGACCTCATCCGGGATTTCGCCGAGCAGGGATGACAGCGCGCACGCACGGCCCGCCCGGCGGCGCGGGGGACGGCGGGTGATCCGGCTGCTGGCCCCGCCAGTCGCCGCCGCCTACGCGCCGAAGGCCTGCATGCGCACCAGCCGCGCGTAGAGCCCATCCCGCTCCATCAGCTCGGCATGGCTGCCCTGCTCGACGGCGCGGCCCTCCTCCATCACCACGATCAGGTCGGCCTCCTGCACGGTGGCGAGGCGATGGGCGATGACGAGGGTGGTGCGGCCCTGGCGCAGGCGGGCCAGCGCAGCCTGCACCGCGGCCTCGTTCTCGGCGTCGAGCGCGCTGGTCGCCTCGTCCAGCAGCAGGATGCGCGGGTTGCGCAGCAGCGCGCGTGCCAGCGCCACGCGCTGCCGCTGCCCCCCAGAGAGGCGCGAGCCGCCGGGGCCGAGCACGGTCGCGTAGCCGTCCGGCAGGCGGGAGAGGAACTCGTCGGCCTGCGCCGCGCGCGCCGCCTCGATCACCTCCGCCTCGGTGGCGCCGGGGCGGCCGCAGGCGATGTTGGCCAGCGCGGTGTCGTCGAAGATCACCGCATCCTGCCCGACATAGGCGATGGCGGCGCGCAAGGAGGCGAGGTCCACGGCGCGCACATCGGCGCCATCCACCTCGACCACGCCCGAGGTCGCGTCATACAGCCGCGGCACCAGCGAGAGGGCGGTGGATTTCCCGGCGCCGGAGGGGCCGACCAGCGCCACCGTGCGGCCCGGCTCGGCGACGAAGGAGAGGCCCGACAGCGCCGCGTCCGACACGCCATCATAGCGGAAGGCGACGTCGCGGAAGGCGACACGCCCGCGGCCCTCGGGCAGCGGCGGCGCGCCCGGCGGGCTCACGATCGCGGGCTTCGTGTCCACGATCGCGAACACGCGGGCGAGGCCGGCGAGCCCTTCCTGGAACGCCGCGTTCAGGCTGCCGAGCGCGCGCATCGGCCGCGCCGCGATCAGCAGCGCCGCGACGAAGCCGGTGAACTCGCCGACCGTGCCGACGCCGGAGGAGACCCGCATCCCGACGACGACGAGGATCGCCGCCACCGCCACGCCGCCGATCGCCTCCAGGATCGGGTCGAGCCGGGCGCGGGTGAGCGCGATGGTGAGCAGCGCCTCGCGCAGCCGGCGGAAGGCGCGGGCGGCGCGCGCCTCCTCCTGCGCCTCGAGGCCATAGGCCCGCACGACCCGGGCGGCGGCGAAGGATTCGGTCAGCGCCGCCGCCGCCTCGCCCACACGGTCCTGCATGCCGCCCGAGGCGCGTCGCAGCCGCCTGCCGATGGCGAGGATCGGCACCACCGCGACCGGGTAGAGCAGCGCCGCCATCAGCGTGAGCTGCCAGTCCAGCCACAGCATCGCGCCGACGAGGCCGATCACCGTCAGCACATCGGCCAGCCCGTTGACCGAGCGGCCGAGCGCCTCACGGATCGCCGCCGCGTCGGCGGTGAAGCGGGCGGCGTTGCGCGCCGGCGCGTCGCGCATCACCATCGCGAGGTCCGCCCGCGTCAGCGCCGCGAACAGCCGGTTCTGCAGCGATTCCACGACGCGCAGCACGACATGCTGGATCGCCGCCGCCTGCGCGTATTGCACGGCCGCCTTGCCGGATGTCAGCAGCACGATGGCGAGCGGGATGATCCAGGTGGCGGCGGCGTTGCCGCTGGCGAACCAGTCGAAGCCCTGCTGGATGGCGATCGGGTAGAGCGAGGTCAGCGCCGCCACCGCCACCGCGCAGGCAAGCGCGGCCAGGATGCCGCGCCAGTGCGGCGCCAGGTGCTCGCGCGCCAGGCGCTTCAGCAGCGGCAGGCTGGCTTCGAGGGGGGGCGGGGCGGGCCTGGCGTCGCGCGGCATCGCGGGCCGGGGTGGCAGCATCACGCGGGCGGCGCAAGGGCCAGCGCCAGCAGCGCCGCGCGCGGGGTGTCGCAGCCGGCCTCGATCCAGGCGGCGCGGGCGCGGGCGAGGCGGCGGCCGAGATCGGGTCCGGGCGGCAGGCCGGCGGCGAGGAGGTCGGCGCCGCGCAACGGGAAGGCGGGGCGCTGGGCGGCGGAGAGCCGGGCGCGCAGCGCCCCGCGGGGGGCGCCGTCGCGCGCCTCGGCGAGCCAGGCCTCGCGGAGCAGGTCGGGCAGCGGCACGCCGTCGCGGCGGGCTAGGATGCGGCGGAGCTCCGCGTCGTCGGGCTCGGGGGCGAGGTCCTCGCGCGCCAGGGCGAGCCAGGCGAGGCTGTCGCGCTCCTCGCCCGACAGGCGAAGCCGTTCGGCAAGCGCGGCGATGTCGCTGCCCGCGCGCAACAGGGCGGCGGTGCGGAGCAGAGGGTCGGGCGGGGCATCGGCCAGGCGGCCGAGGCGCGGGTTCGGCCATTCCGCCTCGGGCAGCACGGCGGGCAGCACGCCGGTTGCGTGCATCAGCGCGAGCGCCTCGCGCGGGTCGGGGGCGTCCAGCAGGCGCTTCCATTCGCTCCACACGCGCTCGGCCGACAGGCGCGAAAGGCCGGGCACCGCGTCGCGGATGGCGGCGAGCGCCGCCGGGTCCGGTTCGCCCCTCCCGTAGCGCGCCTGGAAGCGGAAGAAGCGCAGCGCGCGCAGATAGTCCTCGGCGATTCGGGTGGCGGCGTCGCCGACGAAGCGCACGCGGCCCGAGGCGAGGTCGGCGCGGCCGCCGAAATAGTCCCACAGCCGCCCGTCGGCGGCGAGCGACATGGCGTTGATGGTGAAGTCGCGCCGCGCCGCGTCCTCCCGCCAGTCGGTGGTCCAGGCGACCTCGGCGTGGCGGCCGTCGGTCACGAGGTCGCGGCGGAGCGACGTCACCTCCACCCGCTCGCCGTCCGCGACCGCCGTCAGCGTGCCGTGGGCGAGGCCGGTTGCGAACACGCGCAGGCCCGCCGCGGCGAGGCGCGGCGCGACCTCCTCGGGCGGCAGCGGCACGCCGATGTCCACGTCCTGCACCGCCCTGCCGGCCAGCGTGTCGCGCACCGCGCCGCCGACCGCGCGGGCGCCGGGCAGGGCGGCGAGCGCCGCGGCCGCCGCGCCGCGGGTGATCCAGGCGGGCGGCGGGATGCGGTCGGCGGGCGGGTCTGGCTCCATGCCCGCGGGGGTAGCCCGCCGCCGCGCGGCCGGGAAGTCAGCCGGCCGAGGCGCCCGACAGGCGCACCGCCTCCTGCCACATCGGGCGTTCGCGGCGGGCCCGCTCGGCCAGCGCCTCGGGGGTGGACCACACCATCGTCGCTCCGGCCTGCAGGAAGCGCTGGCGCATCGCCGGCTCCTCGGTGATGGCGCGCAGCGTCTGCGACAGCCGCGCGACGATCTCGGGGGGCGTGCCGCGCGGCAGCACGAAGCCTTGCCAGGAGGTGACGACGAACTCCGGCACCCCGGCCTCGCCCATCGTCGGCACCTCTGGCAGCGTCGGCCAGCGTTCGGCGGAGGTGACGGCGAGCGCCCGCATCCGCCCGTCCTGGATCACCGGGATGTAGGAGGCGAGGTTGTCGAGCGCGAACAGCACGTCGCCCGCCAGCATGGTCGGGATGGTCTGCGCCGCGCCGCGGAACGGGACGTGGGTGGCGTTGAGGCCGAGCCGGGCGGCGAACAGCGCGCCGGAGAGATGCGGCGTCGAGCCGACGCCGGGCGAGCCGTAGGTGTAGCCGCCGGGCCGCGCCCGCGCCCAGGCGATGAACTCCGCAAGCGTCGCCACCGGCACATGCTGCGGCGCGACGACGGCCACGTTCGGCAGGTCCCAGGCCAGGGCCACGGGCACCAGGTCGCGCTCCGCGTCCCAGGGCATCTGCCGGTAGAGGAACTGGTTGATGCAGAAATGCCCGACCGAGGCGATGCCGATGGTGTACCCGTCGGGTGCGGCCTTCGCCACCGCGTCTATGCCGATGTTGCCGCCGGCGCCGGGGCGGTTCTCGATGATGAAGGTCTGGCCGAGGAGCGCCTGCAGGCGTTCGGCATACATGCGCGTGAGGATGTCGGTCGAGCCGCCAGGCGGCCAGGGGACGACCACGCGGACGGTGCGGCCGGGCCAGGCGCCCTGGGCGCGCAAGGCGGGGGCGGCGAGCGGCAGCGCCGCGGCGGCGAGGCCGAGGCTGCGTCGGGTGAGGGCCATGCGTCTTCCTCCCTGGTGGCTCTCGTTGGGCGGAGCCTAGGGCCGGCTGGCGCGGCGCGCTACAGGCCGAAGGCCGCCAGCACCAGCATCACCAGCACGAAGCCCGCGCCCTTGGCGGTGGCGGCGGCCAGGGCCTCGCCGCGGGTGACCGGTTCGTCGGCGTTGTGCGGCACCAGGTCTATCCACATCCGCCCTTCCTTCTTGCGCCAGAACGGGCTTTCCGAGGGGGCGGGCGGTTGCAGCAGCGCGACGCCGGCCGGGCGAAGCAGCACGACGAGCAGCAGCCCCGCCGCGAAGCCGCCGAGATGCGCCCACCAGGCGATCGCCGCCTCGTCCTTGCCGGGCCGCAGGAAGGCGGCGCCGATCACGTCGAGCGCGAGCCAGAAGCCGACCAGCCAGAAGGCCGGCACCAGCACCGGCAGCACCTTGGCGGCGAGGAACAGCGTCCGCGCCATCGGCCACAGCAGCAGATAGGCGCCGAGCACGCCGGCGATGGCCCCGGAGGCGCCGATCAGCCACTCGGCCGGCGCGGCGTCCAGCACGGCGTAGGCGATGGCGGCGGCGGCGGCGGACAGCGCCAGGAACAGCGCGTAGCGGAGATGCCCGAGCGCGTCCTCCACATTGTCGCCGAAGGCGAACAGCACGATCAGGTTGCCGGCGAGGTGCAGCCAGTCGCCATGCAGAAGCACATGGCCGACAAGGCCGGGCCACATGGCAGGGTCGAGAGGGGCCGCGCGGAAGCGGTGGGCCTGGAAGGCGAGCGCCTCCTCCAGCGCCTCGCCGCCCGCGCCCTGCTGCAGCAGGAAGCAGAGCACCGCCGCCGCCATCAGCCCCCAGGTGACGAAGGGGGTGCGGATGCGCGTCAGGCGGTTGTCGTCGAGGATCAGCATGGCCGGGCCCCGACGCGCGCGGTCACGGCCAGCGGACCTCGGGCGGGAGGGACATCAGGATCGCCTCGACATTGCCGCCGGTCTTGAGGCCGAACAGCGTGCCGCGGTCGTGGATCAGGTTGAACTCCACGTAGCGCCCGCGGCGGACGAGCTGGTGGTGGCGCTCCTCCGGCGTCCAGGGCTCGCGCATGCGCCGGCGCACCACCTCGGGGAAGGCGGCGAGGAAGGCGAGGCCGACGTCCTTGGTGAAGGCGAAATGATCCGCAAGCCGCTCCGGCGGGTCCTCGCGGCCGAGATAGTCGTAGAAGATGCCGCCCAGGCCGCGCGGTTCGTTGCGGTGGGGCAGGAAGAAATACTCGTCGCACCACTGCTTGAAGCGCGGATAGTAGGCCGGGTCGTGGCGGTCGCAGGCGTCCTTGAAGGCGGCGTGGAAGGTGGCGGCGTCGGCTTTCGCCTCGGCGCGGTCGGGGAACATCGGGGTGATGTCGCCGCCGCCGCCGAACCAGCCGCTCTGCGTCACGATGAAGCGGGTGTTCATGTGGGCGGCGCACACGCGCGGGCTCGTCATGTGCGCGACGAGGCTGATGCCGGTGGCGAAGAAGCGCGGGTCCTCCTCGGCGCCCGGCATCTGGCGGCGGAACTCGGGGGAGAACTCGCCCCAGACGGTGGAGACGTTCACGCCGACCTTCTCGAACACCCGCCCGCGCATCAGGCCCATGACGCCGCCGCCGCCCTCGGGGCGCTGCCAGGGGGTGCGGGTGAAGCGGCCGGCGGGGGCGGGGAGGTGCGTGGCCTCGTCCTCGATCGCCTCGAAGGCGTCCATGATGCGGTCCCGCAACTCGCGGAACCAGGCTTCGGCGGGGGCGGCGAGGGGGTGGAGGCGGGGTTCTGGCGCGTCGTTCATGGCGGGCATGTTCGCCGCGCGGGGCGGCGGCGAAAAGGGGGCCGGGCGCGGGTTCGGTGGCGGAACGGCGCGAAAATCGGTGCCGGGCGGCGTTGTCAGGCTGCAAACCGGGCCCTAATAGGGCGCGTTGAGGAGGGCCGGGCGCCGCGGGAGCGAGCCGGGCCCTTCTGTTCGCCCTGTCCGCCGAGCGATCGGCGACATCCTGGCGGACGCGATGAAGCATCGCGCGCGGCCCCCGGCGGGCGGCGCCAGTTAGGGAACGAGGCGGCATGGCCGACACGGCACCCAGTCAGGCCCACGGGGACGGCCCGCAGGGCACGCGGCGGGACTTCCTCACGCTCACCACCACGGCCTTCGCGGCCGTCGGTGTCGGCGCGATCGCCTGGCCGTTCATCCACCAGATGAACCCCGCGCAGGACGTCCTCGCGCTCGCCAGCACCGATGTGGATCTGAAGCCGATCGCCGAGGGCCAGGCCATCACGGTGATGTGGCGCGGCAAGCCGGTGTTCGTGCGCCACCGCACGGCGGCCGAGATCGCCGCCGCGCGCGAGACGCCGCTCTCCGCCCTGCGCGATCCGCAGCCCGACGAGCGTCGGGTCCAGCGTGCGGAATGGTTGGTCGTGGTCGGCGTGTGCACGCATCTCGGCTGCGTGCCGCAGGGCCAGCGCCCGACGGAGAACCGCGGCAACTTCGGCGGGTGGTTCTGCCCCTGCCATGGAAGCCACTACGATACTTCGGGGCGGATCCGGCTCGGGCCGGCGCCGGCGAACCTGCCGGTGCCGGAGTACGAGTTCCGCTCCGACACCCAGATCCGCATCGGCTGACCGCGGCGACGCCGCCAACAATCGGGAGCGACAGATGGCCATCGGCCTGCACGACAGCCCCTTCAAGAACCCCGTCATCCGGTGGGTGGACCGGCGACTGCCGATCTTCACCATGCTGCAGAAGGAGTACGGGACATTCCCGACTCCCCGGAACTTCAACTACTTCTGGAATTTCGGCGCGCTCGCCATGGTCAACCTGGCGATCATGATCGCCACCGGCATCGTGCTCGCCATGCACTACACGCCGCATGTGGGCCATGCCTTCGATTCCGTCGAGCGCATCATGCGCGACGTGAACTTCGGGTGGCTGATCCGCTACATGCACATGAACGGCGCCCACATGTTCTTCATCGTGGTGTACATCCACATCTGGCGCGGGCTCTATTACGGCTCCTACAAGGAACCGCGCGAGCTTCTGTGGATCCTCGGCGTCGTCATCTTCATCCTGATGATGGCCACCGCCTTCATGGGCTATGTGCTGCCCTGGGGGCAGATGTCGTTCTGGGGTGCGACCGTCATCACCAACCTGTTCTCGGCCATCCCGCTGGTCGGCGACTCGATCGTCACCTGGCTGTGGGGCGGCTTCAGCGTGGACAATCCGACGCTGTCGCGCTTCTTCAGCCTGCACTATCTGCTGCCCTTCGTGATCACCGGCGTCGTATTCCTGCACGTCGCCGCGCTGCACATCACCGGCTCCAACAACCCGCTCGGCATCGAGCCGAAGGGGCCGCAGGACACGCTGCCCTTCCACCCCTATTACACGGTGAAGGATAGCGTCGGGCTGGTGGTCTATGGCATCGTCTTCGCGATGCTGGTGTTCTTCTTCCCCCTCTCGCTCGGCCACTCGGACAACTACATTCCGGCGAACCCGCTGGTGACGCCGGCGCATATCGTGCCCGAATGGTACTTCCTGGCCTTCTACGCCATCCTGCGCGCCGTGCCGGACAAGCTGGGCGGCGTGGTGCTGATGTTCGGCGCCATCCTGGTGCTGTTCGTGCTGCCGTGGCTCGATCGCAGCCCGGTGCGCTCCATGCGTTTCCGCCCGATCGCAAAGTGGGCCTTCCTGCTGTGGACGGCGAACTTCTTCGTCCTTATCTATGCGGGCTCGCAGCCGGCGGAAGGCGTGTGGGTGCTGATCGCCCGCATCACCACCGCCTACTACTTCGCCTATTTCCTCGTGATCCTGCCGCTGCTGGCGCGGCTCGAGCGGCCGCTGCCGCTGCCCGAGAGCATCAGCAAGGCCGTGCTGCGCGGGGGCGGGCCGCTGCCGGCCGCCGCCGCCGCCAAGCCGATGGAGAAGCCGTGATGCTGCGCCGTTCCATCACCGCGATCGCCCTTGCCGTCGGCGTGGCGATCGCCCCGCAGGCGGCCCGTGCGGCCGGGGAGTATGACACCCCGCCGCCGGCGAACCTCTCCTTCCAGGGCTTCTTCGGCACCTTCGACCGCGCCGCGGCGCAGCGCGGGCTGCAGGTGTACCGGCAAGTGTGCGCGAACTGCCACGGGCTGCGGCTGGTCGCGTTCCGCAACCTGCGCGCGCTCGGCCTGACGGAGGAGCAGGTCGCGGCGATCGCGGCCGAATACCAGATCGTGGACGGGCCGAACGACGAAGGGCAGATGTTCGAGCGCCCCGGCCGCGCCTCCGACCGCTTCCCGAGCCCCTTCCCGAACGAACGCGCGGCGCGTGCGGCGAACAATGGCGCCTATCCGCCTGACCTGTCGGTGATGACGAAGGCGCGGCACTACGGCGCCAACTACATCCGCGCGCTGCTGACCGGCTTCCAGGACCCGCCGGAAGGCGTCGAGATCGGCGAGGGCATGCACTACAACCGCTACTTCCCCGGCCGGCAGATCGCCATGGCGAATGTGCTGTTCGACGACATGATGGAGTTCGCCGACGGCACGCCGGCGACAGTCGAGCAGATGGCCCGCGACGTGACCACCTTCCTCGCCTGGGCCGCCGAGCCGGAGATGGAGCAGCGGCGCCAGATGGGCATCCGCGTGGTGCTGTTCCTGCTGATCCTCGGCGGGCTGACCTATGCGATGAAGCGCCGCGTCTGGGCCGACGTGAAGCACTGAGGCCGGGCGCAGGACGGCAGCAAGGAAAGGGCCGCCCTCGCGCGGCCCTTTCCGCGTGAGGGAGACAGGCGATGAGCGACACGATCACCCCGGTGATCGGCCTGATCGGCGGATCGGGCCTCTACGACATGGACGGCATCGAGAAGCGCGAGTGGCGGCGCGTGGAGAGCCCCTGGGGCGAGGCCTCCGACCAGATCCTGTTCGGCGAGATCGGCGGCGTGCCGATCCGCTTCCTGCCGCGCCACGGGCGCGGCCACCCGACGCCGCCGTCGGACCTGAACTACCGCGCCAACATCGACGCGATGAAGCGGGCGGGCGCCACCGAGATCATCTCGCTCTCCGCCGTCGGCTCGTTGAACGGCGACCTGCCGCCCGGCACCTTCGTCATCGTGGACCAGTTCATCGACCGCACCTTCGCGCGGAAGAAGTCCTTCTTCGAGTCGGGCTGCGTCGCGCATGTCTCGATGGCGCATCCGGTCTGCCCGCGGCTCGGGGACGCGATCGAGACGGCGTGCCGGGGCCTCGGCCTCAAGCACAAGCGCGGCGGTACCTATCTGGTGATGGAAGGGCCGCAGTTCTCCACCAAGGCGGAGAGCGAGCTCTACCGCGCCTGGGGCTGCGACGTGATCGGCATGACCAACATGCCGGAGGCGAAGCTCGCCCGCGAGGCGGAGCTTTGCTACGCGACGGTGGCGATGGTGACGGATTTCGACTGCTGGCACCCGGACCACGACCATGTGACGGTGGAGGCGGTGGTGAAGGTGCTGTTCGAGAACGCCGACCGCGCCAAGGCGCTGGTGAAGGCGGTGGTGCCGGCGCTCGGGCGGCCGCGCGGGCCGTGCGAGGCGGGCTGCGACCGCGCCCTGGAAGTCGCGATAATCACCGCGCCGGAGAAGCGAGACCCGGCGCTCATGGCGAAGCTGGACGCGGTGGCGGGGCGGGTGCTCGCCGCCTGACGAAAGCGGGGTGCAGGGGCCTCAGGCCCCTGCCGGAGCGCGAGGCGGCGCCTCGCCCTATCCCAGATGCTTCTTGAAGAACTGCAGCGTCCGCTCGCGCGCCACAAGCGCATCCGGCGCGGAGTAGGAACTGCGCTCCTCGCAGCCGAAGCCGTGGCCGGCGCCGGGATAGACGAACACCTCGACCTCCGGCCGCGCGGACTTGATCGCCTCCACGTCGCTCATCGGGATCGCCGCGTCCACTTCGCCGAAATGCAGCTGCACGGGGCAGCGCGGCGTCTCGTGGCGGGCCGCGGCGATGCCGCCGCCATACCAGCCGCAGGCGGCGGAGAAGGCGGAGCTGCGCGTCGCCCCGTGCCAGGCGACGGTGCCGCCCCAGCAATAGCCGACGATGCCGCGCTTCGCCCCCGCCGGCAGCGCGGCCGCGGCGGCCAGCGCGTCGAGCAGCGTCTTGTGCTCGTCCACCTTGCCCTTGAGCATGCGACCGCGGGCGACCTCCTCGGCGGTGTAGCCGAGCTCGATGCCGGGCTCTAGCCGGTCATACAGGCAGGGGGCGATGACGGCGTAGCCATGCGCGCCGAAATCCTCGCACAGCCGCCGGATGTGGCCGTTGACGCCGAAGATCTCCTGGACCAGCACCAGCGCCTTCGCGGCGCTCTCAGGCCCCGCGCGGTAGCCCTGCAGGCGGTGGCCGTCGGCGGCGACGAGGTCGATCATCGGCATTGCGGAGGCTCCCTGTGCGGTCCAGGCTGACTGCATGGCCGACATCGTGAACCTGAACAAGGCCCGCAAGGCGCGCGCGAAGGCGGCAGCCGCGCGCGACGCCGCCGCGAATCGCGCGAAGCACGGCCGCAGCAAGGCGGAACGCACGCGCACGGAGGCCGAGGCGGAGAAGCGCCGCGCACTGCTGGATGGCGCGAAGACGGACGGGGCTTGAGCCGCGCCGCCCGCCACCCCACACAGGCGCGAGGGGGGAGGCAAGGATGTTCGACCTCGGGCGATTGGCCGCGGCGCTGCTGACGGGCGGCCGCGGCGGGCGCAGCGCAGAGGCGCGGGTGGTGCGCGCGGTGACGAAGGCGGTGACGGGCGAGGCGCCGCGGCGCAGCGGCACCTCGGCCGAGGCGGCGCGGCGCCGCAGGGAGGCGGAGGCGCTCGGCCTGCCCCCGCCGCGCCCGCGCCGCCGAACGACCAGCACCGAGCGCGCCGTCGCCACCGGCGCTGCCGTGCTGGCCGAGACCATCGCCGAGCGGATGATGCGTGGCCCGGCCCGCACCACCGCGCCCTCGCCTGTGCCGCCCGCGCCCAGAACCCCGGCGCCCGCGCGGGCTCCTGCCCCGTCCCGCGGCACGATCCCGCCGCTGCCCGCGCCGCCCGCCGGGCGGCCGGCGACGCCGCCGCCAGCAGCCCGCCCGCCGGCCCCGCCGCCACCCTCCGAGGGGCTGCTGCTGGTCCGCGCCATGGTCGCCGCCGCCAAGGCGGACGGGCGGCTCGACGCCGCCGAGCGCAAGGCGATCCTGGAGCGCCTCGAGATCGCGGGCCTCACCCCCGCCGAGCGCGACATCGTGCTGGCCGATTTCGACCGGCCCGCCACCGCCGAGGCGCTGGGCAAGGGCGTGAAGGACCCGATGCTCGCCGCCCGCATCTATGCCGCCGCCGCCGCCGCCGCTGGCGAGCGCTGCGCGGCGGAGCAGGCGTTCCTCGCGGCGCTGGCGAAGGCGCTGAGGCTGGATGCGCCGGCGGTCGCCGCGATCGAGCGGCAGCTTGCCGGTTGACAGCGGCCCCCCGCCCCCGTATCCGCGCCCGCTGAGGTGAGACCATGAAGATCCGCAACAGCCTGAAGTCGGCCAAGACGCGCGACAAGAACTGCGTGGTGGTGCGCCGCCACGGCCGCGTCTATGTGCTGAACAAGAAGAACCCGCGCCTCAAGGCCCGTCAGGGCTGAGGACACGCGCCGGGGCGCGCGCCCCGGCTCAGCGCGTTTCGGCACCGCCGGGGCTCCCGCCTCGGCGGTGCCGTTTTGCGTGGCTGCCTTGCCGCTCGCGGGGCGGCCCGCCATCTTCCCGGGGCGGAGGAACACACGATGATCCGACAGCCGGACCCCAAGCCCGAGGTGCTCGCGCGGCAGGCGGAGATCGTCGCCGCGCTGCGCGCGATCGTGCCGCCGCATCCGGTGTCGGGCGAGAGCGTCATCGCCGACCCGCTGCGGCTGAAACCCTACGAGACCGACGGGCTTTCCGCCTATCGCCAGCCGCCGCTCGCGGTGGTGCTGCCCTTCACGACCGCGCAGGTCGCGGCGGTGCTGCGATATTGCCACGCGAACGGCGTGCGGGTGGTGCCGCGCGGGGCGGGCACTTCGCTCTCGGGCGGCGCGCTGCCGATGGCGGACTCCGTCGTCCTCGGCCTGATGCGCATGAACCGCATCCTCACGGTGGATTTCGACAACCGGCTTGCCGTGGTCGAGGCGGGGGTGACGAACATCGCCATCACCAAGGCGGTCGAGGAGAGGGGCTTCTTCTACGCGCCCGATCCGTCGAGCCAGCTTGCCTGCATGATCGGCGGCAATGTGATGATGAACTCCGGCGGGGCGCATTGCCTGAAATACGGCGTCACCGCGAACAACCTGCTCGGCCTCACCTTCGTCACCATGGAGGGCGAGGTGATCCGCCTCGGCGGCGGGCATCTCGATGCCGCGGGCTATGACTGGCTCGGGCTCATCACCGGCAGCGAGGGGCAGCTCGGGGTCGTCACCGAAGTCACGGTGCGCATCCTGCGCGGGCCGGAAGGCGCGCGGGCGATGCTGGCAGCGTTCGATTCCGTGGAGGCGGCGGGCCGCGCGGTGGACGCGATCATCGGCTCGGGCATCATCCCGGTCGCGCTCGAGTTCATGGACCGTCCCTGCATCCACGCCTGCGAGGCCTTCGCCCATGCGGGCTACCCGCTCGATGCCGAGGCGATGCTGATCATCGAGGTGGAAGGCAGCGCGGCGGAACAGGACGAGCTGCTGGCCCGCATCCGCGACATCTGTGCGCCCCTACACCCGACCTCGATGAGGATCGCCGAGAGCGCCGAGCAGTCGGCGGCGATCTGGAAGGGGCGCAAGGGTGCGTTCGGCGCCGTCGGGCGGATCAGCCCTGACTATCTCTGCATGGACGGCACCATCCCGACCAGCGAGCTGCCCGGCGTGCTCGCGCGCATCGGCGAGATGTCGCGCCGCTACGGACTCGCCGTCGCCAATGTGTTCCACGCGGGCGACGGCAACCTGCACCCGCTGATCATGTTCGACGCCAATGACCCCGACAGCCTGCGCCGCGCCGAGGCCTTCGGGGCCGAGATCCTGCGCCTCTGCGTCGAGGTTGGCGGCTGCCTCACGGGCGAGCATGGTGTGGGCGTCGAGAAGCGCGACCTGATGGGCGTGCAGTTCACCGCGCGCGAGCTCGACCAGCAGCGGGCGATCAAGTCGGCCTTCGATCCGGCCTGGCTGCTCAACCCGGCCAAGGTGTTCCCGCTGCCGCAGGCGGCGGAATGAGCGCGCTGCTGCTGCCTGCCGCGGAGGCCGGCGTCGCCGCCGTGGTCGCCGAGGCCTTCGCCACCGGCGAGCCGCTGGCGATCGAGGGTGCCGGCACCAAGCGCGCCATGCTGCGGCCGGTGCAGGCGGCGCGGACGCTCTCGACCCGCGCCCTCTCCGGCATCACCCTGTATCGCCCGAAGGAGCTGGTGATCTCGGCGCGCGCCGGCACGCCGCTGGCCGAGGTGGAGGCGGCGCTCGCCGCCGAAGGCCAGATGCTGATCGCCGAGCCGCCCTCGGCCCGGCTCTGGGGCGGCGGCGCGCCGACGCTGGGCGGCGTGGTGGCGGCCAATCTCTCCGGGCCGCGCCGCATCAGCGGCGGCGCGATGCGCGACCATGTGCTCGGCGTGCGCTTCGTCAACGGCCAGGGCGAGGTGCTGCGCTCCGGCGGGCGGGTGCTGAAGAACGTCACCGGGCTCGATCTGTGCAAGCTGTTGGCCGGCAGCCACGGCACGCTCGGCGTGCTGACGGAGATCACGCTCAAGGTGCTGCCGCGGCCGGAGACGGCGGCCACCCTTGTCATCCGCGTGGCCGACGCGGCGGCGGGGGTGCGGGTGCTCTCCGCCGGGCTCGGCAGCCCCTACGGCGTGTCCGGCGCGGCGGTGGTGCCGGACGGGCCCGATGGGCCGGTCGCGCTGCTCCGGATCGAGGATTTTCGTTCGTTCGTCGCCTATCGGGTGGAGCGGTTGCGCGCCGATCTTGCGGCGTTCGGCGACAGCCGCATCGCCGATGCCGAGGAGACGGCGGCGCTGTGGGCCGCGATCCGCGACGGTGGGCCGCTGGCGGCGCGGCCGGACGAGGCGGTGTGGCGCGTTTCGGTGAAGCCGACCGAGGGGCCGGGCGTGCTCGCCGCGCTCGGGGAGGCCGGGCTGCGCGGCTATCTCGACTGGGGCGGCGGGCTGGTGTGGCTCGCCGGGTGCGCGACGGAAGCGGCCCACGCGGCGGTGATGGCTGCCTCCGCGTCCGGCAGCTTCACGCTGCTGCGCGCGCCCGATGCGCTGCGCGCGGCGGTGCCGGCGATCCCGGAGGAGCCGCCGCCCCTCGCCGCCCTGTCGCGGCGGGTGAAGGCGGCCTTCGATCCGAAGGGCGTGCTGAACCCCGGGCGGATGCGGGCGGGGTTCTAGGCCTCCGTCATCGCCCGCGGATGCCTTCGGCCGTCCATTCGTACACGAGCGGGCTGACGCGGAGATCGCCGATCCGCGGCGAGGAGAGGTCGGCGATCACCGTCAGCGACGCCGTCCAGGTGAGCAGCAGCAGCGCGCTCAGCACCGCATGGCGCCGGCCCCGCAGGCCGAACTGGTAGCCGATGACGCCGATGGACAGCAGCGTCATGGCGAACAGCAGCGCGACGAGTTCGCGCGGCAGGCGGGAGGCGTGGGCCTGGCGCTGCGTGGTCGCCGCGTCGAAGGTCTCGTTCAGCGCCGCCATCAGCGAGGCGGCGATGGCGTCCTGCCGCTGGTCCGCCAGCCGCGTCATGCGCGCCCAGATCGCCTCCTGCGCGGCGGCGGTGGCGGCGTTGATCTCGGCGACGCGGCCGGTACCGGCCGGGGCCGTCACATAGTCCCGCCGAAGCGCGAGATAGTCGCGGAGCGCGGCGGCGATCTCGGCGCCGTGCTCGCCGCCGACGGCGCCGGCGCGAAGCCAGGCGGTGCCGATGGCGTTGGCTTCCGCGAGGGAGGCGGCGCGCCGGTCCTCGAACCGCGCCTGCGCGAAGGAGAGGGTCATCGCCATGGTGAAGGCCAGCAGGGCCAGCAGCGCGCCGACGACGAAGCCGGTGGCCTCCACCTCGTCCTGGCTCCGCTCGCCCGCGCGGCGGCTGCCGAGCCGGTAGCCCGCCTGCTGCACCACCGCCTGGGCGGAAAGCACCACCAGCGCGAACACGCCGAGCCCGGCGGCGACCAGATCCTGCACGATTTCCATTCCGCATCTTTACCCGGAGCCGGCCGACCGTGAACTCCGCCCTTCCGCGCGCGCCCGCCGCGCGCCATATCGGGGATGGACGGGAGGGCCGGGATGCAGACGAGTTTCACCGCCGATCAGCTGCGCGACCCCGACACGGCGGAGAGCAACCGCATCCTCCGCAGCTGCGTGCGTTGCGGCATGTGCACCGCCACCTGCCCGACCTTCCTGCTCTTGGGCGACGAGCTCGATTCGCCGCGCGGACGAATTTACCTGATCAAGGACATGCTGGAATCCGGCCGCCCGGCCACCGAGGAGGTGGTGCGGCACGTGGACCGCTGCCTCTCCTGCCTCTCCTGCATGACCACCTGCCCGTCGGGCGTGAACTACATGCACCTCGTGGACCATGCGCGGGCCTATATCGAGGAGACCTACACGCGCCCCTGGCCCGAGCGTGCGCTGCGGCGGCTGCTCGCCTTCCTGCTGCCCTCGGTGTGGCGGTTCCGCATCGCGCTGCTTGGCGCCTCTCTGGCGCGGCCCTTCGCGCGCTTCGTGCCGGGGCGGTCGCTGATGGCGGAGCGGCTGCGCGCCATGCTGCGCCTTGCGCCCGCACGGGTGCCGGGGCCCTCGCCCATGGAGCGGCCCGGCGTGTTCCGCGCGGAGGGCGCGCGCAAGGGGCGCGTGGCGCTGCTGACCGGCTGCGCGCAGCAGGTGCTGGCCCCCTCGATCAACGAGGCGACGATCCGCCTGTTCACCCGGCTCGGCTACGACGTGGTGGTGCGGCGGGAGCAGGGCTGCTGCGGCGCGCTCGCGCATCACATGGGCATGCACGAGGCGGCGATGCGCGCGGCCCGCGCCAACATCGCCGCCTGGCACGCGGAGATCGCCGGCGAGGGGCTGGATGCGATCCTGATCAACGCCTCGGGCTGCGGCACCACGGTGAAGGACTACGCCCACATGTTCCGCGCCGAGCCCGGGGAGTGGCCGGCCAAGGCCGCCGCCGTCTCGGCGCTGGCGCTGGATGTGACCGAGGCGCTGTCCCGCTTCGGCTTCTCGCCCACGCGGCCGGCGCCCGGGTTGACCGTCGCCTACCATTCCGCCTGTTCGCTGCAGCACGGGCAGAAGGTGACGGCGGAGCCGGTGGCGCTGCTGCGGCGCGCCGGCTTCGCGGTGGCGGTGCCGAAGGACGCGCATCTCTGCTGCGGCTCGGCCGGCACCTACAACATCCTGCAGCCGGTGATCGCGGGGCAGTTGCGCGAGCGGAAGCTCGCCACGCTCGAGGCGCTGAAGCCCGACCTGATCGTCGCCGGCAACATCGGCTGCCTGACGCAGCTTGCCGGGGGCGCGGTGCCGACCGTGCACACGATCGAGCTTCTGGACTGGATGGCGGGCGGGCCGGAGCCAAGGGCGCTGCGCGCCCGGTAGCGCCCCTTGCGCGCTCCGGCCGTGCCGCCGCAGCATGTTCCCCATGCGCTGCGCCCTGCTCGCTGCCGTCCTCCTCGCCGCCGCCCCCGCGCTGGCCCAGACCCAGCCTGCCCCGTCGGCCGAGCAGCGCCGCGCCGATCTCGACCGGCTGTTCGAGGATTTGCGCCGCGCCCCGGACGAGGTCGCTGCGCAGGCGATCGAGGCCCGCATCCGTGCCATCTGGGGCCAAGGCATCAGCCCGGCGCTCGCGCTGCTGATGCGCCGCGGCGTCCGCAACCTGGAGGCCAATGCGTCGGCCGAGGCGGTGGAGGATTTCGACGCCGTGCTGGCGCTCGAGCCTGATGTCGCCGAGGCGCTGGTGCTCCGCGCGGAAGCGCTCGCCCGCGCGGGCGAGCCGCGTCAGGCGGCCGAGGACCTGCGCCGGGCGCTGGCGCTGGAGCCGCGGCATTTCGGCGCGCTGGTGTCGCTCTCCGCGCTGCTCGAGGAGGCGGGCGACGCGATCGGCGCCTTCCGTGCGATGGAGGCGGCGCTGGCGCTGCACCCGCGTCTGCAAGGCGGCGAGGCCCGGCTGCGCGAGCTGCGACGCCGCGCCTTCGGCGAAGCGACCTGAGGCGCCAGAGCAGATCGCACAAGGCTGGAAACAGCGGTGTGCGTGAAGATGCGCGTGAAAAACGCCTGGAGCGATTTCCACTCTCGTGGAAACCGCTTTAGCGCCGCGCCAGGCGCGGAGGATGCGCTACGCCGCCCAGCACATCCAGAGCATGGTCGCCGCCCCCAGGCACCGGCGCGGCTGGCCCAGGCGCCCGAGCGGCGTGACCGGCCCGCGCACCTCGTACAGCGTGAACAGCCCGTAGCTCTGCGGCGTGACGGAGAGCGCCGCCGCCAGGGCGGGGCGCGCCAGGCCCTCGAACAGCGCGCGTTCGGCTGGGCTCGCGCGGCCGCCGGAGCGCTCCGCCTCGGCCAGCGCGTCGCTGATCACGCGGTCGCGCACCGCCGCCTCCAGCCGCTCGCCGGGGTTTGTCAGGAACAGCAGGAACAGCGTTGCGAACAGGATGGCGCCCAGGATGCGCATCGTGGTCCTCCTCAGCCGCCCGTGCGGATCAGCCGCACGTTCCGCCCGGCCACGCCAAGCGCGAGCCGCCCGGCCTTCAGCGCCAGCGCATCCTCGCCGAACAGCTCGCGCCGCCAGCCATGCAGGGCGGGGATGTCGGGCTCGTCCTCGGCCGCCAGCCGCTCCAGGTCGTCGCTGCTGGCGATCAGCTTCGGCGCCACCTCGCTCGTCTCCGCCTTGGCCGAGAGCAGCACCTTCAGCAGCGCGACCAGCGCCGGCGAGGCAGGGGCACGCGGCGGCTCGCGCGGCGGTTCGGGCAGGGCGGAATCGGGCAGCGCGCGCGCCTCGGCGATGGCGGCGAGCAGCGAGGCGCCGGACTTGCCGCGGGCGAAGCCTTCGCTGATGCCGCGCGCCCGCGCGAGATCGGCCGCGGTCGCCGGCATGGTGGCGGCGACTTCCAGCAGCGTCTCGTCGCGCAGCAGCCGCTGGCGGGGGATATTGACCCGCTGCGCTTCGCGTTCGCGCCACGCCGCGACCGCGCGCAGCACGGCCAGGAAGCGGCGGCTGCCGCTGCGCGGGCGGAGCTTCTCCCACGCCGCGTCCGGGTCGGGGCGGTAGGCGTCGGCGTCGGTCAGCGCCGCCATCTCCTCGGCCACCCAGGCAGAGCGGCCCTCGGCCGCGAGCCGCGCGGCGAGCGCGCGGTAGACGGTGCGCAGATGCGTGACGTCGGCGGCGGCATAGGCGATCTGCGCCTCCGACAGCGGCCGCGCCGCCCAGTCGCTGAAGCGATGGGCCTTGTCGATCTGGGCCCCGGCCAGCGCGCGCACCAGGCTGTCGTAGGAGGCCTGGTCGCCGAAGCCGGCGACCATCGCGGCGATCTGGGTGTCGAACAGCGGTGTCGGCGCGGCGCCGAAGCGGAGGACGAAGATCTCCACATCCTGCCGGCAGGCGTGCAGCACCTTGAGCACCGCGGGGTCGGCCAGCAGCGCGCCAAGCGGCGCGAGGTCGAGCCCCGGCGCCAGCGTGTCCACCAGCGCCACCTCGGTCTCGCCCGCCAGCTGCACGAGGCAGAGTTCCGGCCAATAGGTGCGTTCGCGCAGGAACTCGGTGTCCACCGTGACGAACTCCTCGCGCGAGAGGCGTTGGCACAGGGCGGCGAGCTCTTCGCTCTCAGTGATCAGGCGGGGAGGGGCGAATCCGGAAGCATCGCGCGGGGACATCACGCGAGCGATATAGGCGGTTTCCGGCGAAGGCGAGACACGGTTGCGCGAGGGGTGGCGGGCCGCGCCGCCCGCGTGCATCCTGCCCCGCACCAGGGGGGAGGGGCGCGATGCGGCGGCGGGCACTGGGGCGGAGCGGGATCGAGGTTCCGGTCATCGTGTTCGGCGGCAACGTGTTCGGCTGGACGGCCGACCGGGCGATGTCCTTCCGCCTGCTCGACGCCTGCCTGGAGCATGGGCTCGTCGCGATCGACACGGCCGACGTCTATTCCACTTGGGCGCCCGGCCATGTCGGCGGCGAGTCGGAAGCGATGATCGGCGCCTGGCTGAAGGAGCGCCCCGGCGCGCGGGAGCGCGTGCTGATCCTGACCAAGTGCGGCATGAAGATGCCGGACGGGTCCGGGCTTTCCCCGGCCTGGATCGCGCGCGCCTGCGAGGCCTCGCTCAGGCGGCTCGGGGTCGAGCGCATAGACCTCTACCAGGCGCACAGGGACGACGAGACGGTGCCGCTGGCCGACACGCTCGGCGCCTTCGGGCGGCTCATCGGGCAAGGGAAAGTGCGGGCGATCGGCGCGTCGAACTACTCGGCGGCGCGGCTTGCGGCGGCGCTCGGGCTCGGGGGCTCGGGCGGGCTGCCGCGGTTCGAATCCTGCCAGCCGCGCTACAACCCGCTGCAGCGGGAGATCGAGGGGGACATCCTGCCGCTCTGCCTCGCCGAAGAGGTCGGGATCATCGGCTATTCGGCGCTGGCGTCGGGGTTCCTGTCGGGCAAGTACCGGACGGCGGCCGACCTCGCGAAATCGCCGCGCGGCGAGCGCTATGTGGCGGGGCTGATGACCCCGCGCGGCTTTTCGGTGCTGGATGCGGTGGCGCGGGTCGCGGCGCGGCACGGGGCGGCGATGGCGTCGGTGGCGCTCGCCTGGCAGATCGCCAAGCCCGGCATCACCGCGCCGATCGCCAGCGCCACGAGCCCGGAACAGCTGAAGGAGCTGGTCGCTGGCGCCACCTTGTCGCTCTCGCCCGCGGACATCGCCGAGATCGACGCCGCCGGGGCCTGACCGTCGCGGCGGGGTTGACAGCGGGCGCGGCCTGTTGCCGTGTCCGCCGCCGCCCAAGCCCCTGCAGGACGCCATGCACGCCTATCGCACCCACCATTGCGCCGCCCTCCGCGCCTCCGACGCCGGCAAGACCGCGCGGCTGTCCGGCTGGGTGCATCGCAAGCGCGACCATGGCGGGCTGCTGTTCGTGGATCTGCGCGACCACTACGGCATCACCCAATGCGTCTCGGCGCAGGGCAGCCCGGCCTTCGCGGCGCTGGAGGCGCTGCGGCCGGAAAGCGTGGTGACGGTGACGGGCGAGGTGGTGCTGCGCGAGCCCGGCACGGTGAACCCGAAACTGCCGACCGGCGAGGTGGAGCTGCGGGTGGCGGAGCTCGCGGTGCAGTCGGCGGCCGAGGTGCTGCCGATCCAGGTGGCGGGCGACGCCGAGTTCCCCGAGGAGTTGCGCCTCCGCTACCGCTTCCTCGACCTCAGGCGGGAGAAGCCGCACCGGAACATCCTGCTGCGGAGCGCCGTCATCGCCTCCATCCGCCGGCGGATGATCGAGCAGGGCTTCACCGAGTTCCAGACGCCGATCCTGACTGCCTCCTCCCCCGAGGGCGCGCGCGACTTCCTGGTGCCGGCCCGCCTGCACCCCGGCAAGTTCTACGCCCTGCCGCAGGCGCCGCAGCAGTTCAAGCAGCTGATCATGGTGGCGGGCTTCGACCGCTACTTCCAGATCGCGCCCTGCTTCCGCGACGAGGCGTCCCGCGCCGACCGTTCCCCCGGCGAGTTCTACCAGCTCGACTTCGAGATGAGCTTCGTCACCCAGGAGGACGTGTTCGCCGCGATCGAACCCGTGCTCGCCGGCGTGTTCGAGGAGTTCTCGTCCTGGACCGGCACGAAGAGGGCGGTCACGCCGCCGCCCTTCCCGCGCATCCCCTACGAGCAGGCGCTGATCGAGTTCGGCACCGACAAGCCCGATCTGCGCAACCCGCTCCGCATCCGCGACGTCACCTCCTGCTTCGCCGGCGGCGGCTTCGGGCTGTTCGCCAAGGTCGCGGCCTCGGGCGGGGTGGTGCGGGCGATCCCGGCGCCGGGGGCGGCGGGCAGGCCGCGTTCCTTCTTCGATGGGCTGAACGAGTGGGCGCGCAGCGAAGGCGCGGGCGGGCTCGGCTGGATCGCCTGGGACGCCGAGGGGCCAAAGGGGCCGATCGCGAAGAACCTGGAGCCCGCACGGGTGGCCGCCATCGCGGACGCCTGCGGCCTCGAGGCCGGCGACGCGGTGTTCTTCGCCGCCGGCAAACCCGCCGACGCCGCGAAGATCGCCGGCAAGGCCCGCACCCGCATCGGCGAGGAGCTCGGGCTGATCGAGGAAGGCGCCTTCCGCTTCTGCTGGGTGACCGACTTCCCGATGTATGAGCGCAACGAGGAGACCGGGCGGATCGAGTTCAGCCACAACCCCTTCTCCATGCCGCAGGGGGGCATGGAGGCGCTGGCCACGATGGACCCGTTGGAGATCAAGGCGTTCCAGTACGACATCGTGTGCAACGGCATCGAACTGTCGAGCGGCGCCATCCGCAACCACCGCCCCGACATCATGCTGAAGGCCTTCGAGATCGCGGGCTACGGCGCGGAGGAGGTGGAGCGCCGCTTCGGCGGCATGCTGAACGCCTTCCGCTACGGCGCGCCGCCGCATGGCGGCTCGGCGCCGGGGATCGACCGCATCGTCATGCTGCTGGCCGACGAGCCGGCGATCCGCGAGGTGATCCTGTTCCCGATGAACCAGCAGGCGGAGGACCTGATGATGGGCGCTCCGGCCCGCGTCGAGCCCGAGCGGCTGCGCGAGCTGCACATCGCGCTCGACCTGCCGAAGCCGAAGCCCGGCACGAAGGGCTGACGCGACGCCCGGTGCGCGGCGCGCGGCTTTGCCCTACATGTGCCGGATGACCCGACGCGCCCTCCTCGCCCTTGTCGCCCTCGGCCTGCCGGCCGCCGTGGCGCCCGCCGCCGCCCAGCCGCTCGCCGGCGGGCCCGACGCCATGCTGCCGCACCGCGCGGCCTATGTGCTGACGCTCGACCGCGTGCGCGACGGCGCGAACATCGGCGCCGCGCGCGGGGTGATGCTGTTCGAGGTGGCCGACGCCTGCGAGGGCTGGGCGACGCGCCAGCGCTTCACGCTCGAGATCACCGACCGCGACGGGCAGCGGATCGAGACCACCTCCGACTACGCGACGCTGGAGGCGCGGGACGGCTCCCGCCTGCAGTTCAGCCTGGTGCAGCGCACGAATGACGCGGAGACCAAGCGCGTTTCGGGCGAGGCGCGGCTCGGGCCCGATGGCGCCGGCACCGTCACCTACGCGCACCCCGCCGCGCGCGAGGCGCCGCTGCCGCCAGGCACGCTGCTGCCGATGGGGCACACGGTGCAGGCGCTGGCCGTCGCCGCGCGCGGGGAGCGGCTGCTGGTGGCGCCGCTGTTCGACGGCACCACCGACACGGGGGCACAGGACAGCACCACGCTGATCCTGTCGGTGCTGCCGCCGGAGCGGCACCCGCGATTCGCGAGCCTGTCCGGCCTGCCCTCCGCGCGGATGCGGATCGCCTTCTTCGAGGGCGGGCAGCCGCAAGGGGGTGCAGCGGTGGCCGACTACGAGGTGAGTTTGCGCTACTGGTCGAACGGCGTCGCCGACGAGGTGGCGATGGATTTCGGCGAGTTCACGTTGCGCGGGCGGCTGGAGCGGCTGGAGGAACTGCCGCGCGCCTGCTGAGGCGGAGCGTTCCGCCGCCTCGCCCGCCACCACGACCTCGCCGCCAGGGCGGGGTGCCGATGAAATCGCTGTGAAGAGCTGTCAGACCCCTTTGCAGGGCAGAAGGGACATGTGACGTTGACGCCAGAGAGCAAATAAAGCGCCTCGTCTCATTTTTTTTCGAACGCCCCAGGAGCGCCCACCCCCATGGCCCTCACCGCCGGTTCCATCGCCTTCGTCGGCTACGATGCCGACGGCCTCCAACGCTTCGCCATCCTGGCGGTGGACCCGCTGCCGGCGGGCACGACCGTGTACGTCACGGACCGGACGTGGAACGGCACCAGCTTCACCGGCGGTGGCGAAGGCACGCTGACCTGGACGGTGCCTGCGGGCGGCGTCGCCTCCGGCACGCTGATCAGCTTCGACAGCGTGGACGGGACGCCGACGACCTTCGCCGAGAAGTCGGGCGCCTCGGTCCCCGCGGGCAGCGTCACCCGCAACGGCTCCTTCGATCTGGAGCAGGCGAACGAAGTCCTCTACGCCTTCATCGGCACCAACGCGAACACGCCGACCACCTTCCTGGGCGCCGTCGCCAATGACGGCTTCACCGCGGCGAACGGGACGCTGACGGGCACCGGGCTCGCCGCCGGCTCGACCGCGGTCAATCTCGGCGCGGTGGACCCGGACGCGGACTTCGGCGTGTACCAGCCCTCCGTCGGCGGCACGACCTTCGCCAGCCGCGCGGCGATGCTGAGCGCCGTCAACAACCCGAGCAACTGGATCGTCCTTGATACCAGCGCCGACGACAGTTCGGCCTATGTGCCGTTCCTGACCAACACCAACTCGCCGATCCAGAACGTCAGCTTCGCGATCAACATCCCGGCGCCGGTCTTCACGCCGTTCGACCAGCACACCGACCTCGTCATCAACGCCGCCGAGGCGGCGAACGGCGAGACGTTCCGCTTCACCGGCCAGCCGGGCAACACGGTGACGATGACCTTCACCGGCACCAGCGGCACGGTGACGGTCCCGGCGACGGAGTCCGGCGGCGTGTACACCGCGTCGCTGACGCCGGCGCAGCTCAGCAGCCTCGGCGAGGGCGCCTTCACCATCTCCGCCCAGGCGGCGGATGCCTTCGGCAACATCTCGGCGCCCGGCACCGGCACGGTGACGCTGGACACGGTGCCGCCTGCGGCGCCGGTGTTCGCGCCGGGCGACCAGCATGTGGACGGCTTCATCAACGCGGCCGAGGCGTCAAACGGCGAGACGTTCCGCTTCACCGCCGAACCCGGCAGCACGGTGCAGATCGGCTTCACCGGCGCGAGCGGCAGCATCCCGCCGGTGACGGCGACGGAGGGGCCGGCCGGGACCTATTCGGTGTCGCTGACGCCGACGCAGCTCGCGACGCTCGGCGACGGCCCGGTCACGCTGACCGCCACCGCGACGGACACGGCGGGCAACGCATCGGGCCCCGGGACCGGGTCGGTGGTGCAGGACACGGTGCCGCCTGCGGCGCCGGTGTTCGTGCCGGGCGACCAGCATGGCGATCTTCTGATCAGCCCCGGCGAGACCGGCGATGGCGAGACGTTCACCTTCACCGCCGAGCCCGGCTCCACGGTGAATGTTACCTTCACCGGCCCGGACGGCTCCATCGGCCCGCTGACCGCGACGGAAGACCCGCTGAACCCCGGCACCTTCACCGTCTCCTTGGACGCCGGGCAGCTCAACGATCTCGGCGCGGGCACGCTCACCATCGCCGCCACTGCAACGGATGAGGCGGGCAACGTTTCCGACCCGAGCGGCGACACGATCGACAGCGTTCCCTGCTTCCTGCCCGGCACGCGCATCGCCACGCCGTCCGGCGAGCTGGCGGTGGAGACATTGCAGCCCGGCGACCTGGTGCTGACGGCCGACGGCCGCGCCGTGCCGCTGCGCTTCCTCGGCCGCCGCACCGCCATGCCGCGATTCCTCGGCGCCGAACGCAGCAACCCGATCCGCATCCAGGCGGGCGCGCTGGCGGAGAACGTGCCGGCGCGCGACCTCTACGTCTCTCCGAACCACGGGATCGTGGTGGACGGCGTGCTGGCCATCGCATCGGCGCTGACCAACGGCACCACCATCACCCAGGTGCCCGGCCCGGGCCCGCGCTTCGTCTACTACTCGATCGAGACCGAGGGCCACGAGGTGATCCTGGCCGAAGGCTGCCCGGTCGAGACCTTCATGGACCACGTGCCGCGCGCCGCCTGGGACAACTACGCCGACTACCTGGCGCTCTACCCCGAGGAGCCGCAGATCGCCGAGATGGACCTGCCGCACGCCAAGTCCCACCGACAGGTGCCGCGTGAGGTGCATGCGCGGATCGCAGGCCGCGCGGCCGTGCTCGCCCCGCGCCCCCGCGTCGCGGCCTGACCGGCCGCCGGGGCGGCCTCAGCGCCGCCCCGACAGCCAGAGCCAGCGCGCCGTCATCAGCGCCGCGACCACCGACAGCCCGACCACCAGCCCGAGCCAGACTCCGGCAGCGCCGAGCCCGAGCGGGAAGGCCAGCAGCGCCCCCGCCGGCAGCCCGACCGCCCAGTAGCCGAAGGCGGCCAGCCACATCGGCACCCGCGTGTCGGCCAGGCCCCGCAGCGCGCCGGCGGCCGACACCTGCACGCCGTCGCCAAGCTGGAACAGCCCGGCCAGCAGCAGCAGCAGCGTCGCCAGCGCCAGCGTCTCCTCGGCGCCAGGGTTGCCGGGCGACAGGAACAGCCCGGCCAACGCCGGCCCGAACGCCACGAGGCACGCTGCGCTCAGCGCCATGAACGCGGCGGACAGCGCGATGGCGACGCCGCCCGCCCGCCGCGCCGCCGCCCGCTCCCCTGCGCCGGCGGCCAGCCCGACCCGCGCCGTTGCCGCCTGGCTGATGCCGAGCGGCACCATGAAGGTCGCGCTCGCCACCTGCAGCGCGATTCCGTGGGCGGCGATGGCCACCGCGCCGAACAGCCCGACCACCACGGCGGCGGCGCCGAACACCGTCACCTCCAGCATCAGGCTGCCGACGACGGGCAGCGACAGCCGCAGCAGCCCCGGCAGGGCGGCCGCCCCGGCCGCCCAGGAACCGGCCCAGCTGCGGCGGTCGCCAAGCAGCGGGTCGCGCGCCACCAGCCAGGCGAGCGCGCCGAACATCAGCAGGTTGGAGAGCGTGGAGGCGATGCCCGCGCCGGCAATGCCGAGCCCGGGCAGGCCGAAGGCCCCGAAGATCAGCAGCCAGTCGAACAACGCATTGGCGGCGATGGCGAGGAGGGTGACGGCGAGCGCCGGCCCCGGCCGCTCGCAGGCCGCCGTCCAGCCGCGCAGCACAAGGAAGCCGTAGAAGGGCAGCGCGCCCCAGAGCATGGCGCGGAGATACTCCTGCGCGAGATCGGCCAGCACCGCGTCCTGCCCGAGCAGCCGCAGCAGCGCGCCGGCCTCCCACATCACGAGCCCGAGCGGCAGCATGGCGGCGAGACCGGCGAGCGCCGAGGCGCGGGCGACGTAGCCGACGGAGCGGCCCGCGCCGCGGTCGCGCGCGAAGGCCGCCGCCGTGCCGAAGCCGAGGCCGAGCAGCGCCGCCGCGGCCGCCCAGAACAGCGCGGCGCCAAGGGTGGCCGCGCCCAGCGCCTCGGTCGAGAGATGGCCGAGGAACAGCGTGTCCGTCAGCGTCAGCGCGATCTGCGACAGGTTGGTCAGCGCGAGCGGCCCGGCGAGGGCGAGGGTCGCGCTGATCTCGGCGCGAAGCGGGGCCGCTTCGCCGCGCGGTGCGGCCTGCGTGGCGGGTGGCATGGCATGGTCCTGGCGCCGCGGTCGTCCGGCGGCTTCTGTGCGTCGCGCCGCGGTCGTCCGCGTGCGCCTGTCCCGGCAGGGAGGGCGCGCTTAGCGCCGGGCGGCGCGACAGGCAAGGGGAAACCGCGCGCGGCAGGGTGAAGGCTTCGTGGCCGTGGGCGCCTCTGCCGCGCCGCCTGGCCGTCCTGCTCCCCCAAGGCTTCGACGCCCTGCCGATCCGGGGTAGGATGCGCCGGACGCGACCACCACGGAGACGAGACACATGCAGCGACGCCACCTGCTCGCTGGCGCCGCCCTTGGGCTTGCCGCCGCCACCCTGCCCGCCGTCGCGCAGGAGCCGGGCTTCGAGGAGATGCTGATCCCGGGGGGCGATCCCGGGGTGGAGCTCTACCTTCGCAGCAAGCACCCGGCGGCCGGCGCGCCGCGCCTCGCCGCCCGCACCCTGCTGCTGCTGCACGGCGCCGACTTCCCGGGCAGCACCCTGTTCGACGTGCCGCTCGCCGGGCAGTCCTGGATGGACTACATCGCCGCCTCCGGCTTCGACGCCTGGTGCGTGGACCTGCGCGGCTATGGCCGCTCGACCCGCCCGGCCGAGTTCGCGCAGCCGCCGGAGGCGACGCCGCCCTTGGTGCGCGGCGAGGTGGCGCTGCGCGATGTGGCCGCCGCCGCCGCCCACATCCGGCAGGCGCGGGGGGTGGAGCGGATCGTGCTCGGCGGCTGGGGCTGGGGGGCGGCGCTGGCCGCGCGCTTCGCGGCCGAGAACCCCGGGCTCGTCGAGCGTCTGGTGCTGGTGGCGCCGCCCTGGGTGGGGCAGCCCGCGCCGCCCGCGGGCGCGCTGCCGGCCTACCGCACGCTCACCCGCGCCGCCGCCCGCCAGGCGCTGGCCGAGGGCGCGCCGGAGGCGGAGCGCGCCGGCCTGTTCCCGCCAGGCTGGTTCGAGCACTGGGCGGATGCCACCTTCGCCACCGACCCGGAGGGGGCGCGCCGAGTGCCTTCGGTGCTGCGGGTGCCGAACGGGGCGGCGGCGGATGCGCGCGAAACCTGGGCCGCCGGCCGGCCCTGGTTCGACCCGGCGCGGATCGCGGCACCAGCTCTCGTTACGGTGGCCGAATGGGACGCCGCGGCGCCGCCCGCCCGCACGCTCGGGCTGTTCCAGGCGCTCTCGGCCTCGCCGGGCAAGCGCTTCGTGGTGATGGACCGCGGCACCCACGGCATCATGCTGCAGCGCAACCGCGGGGCGCTGTACCAGGTGGTGCAGGGCTTCCTGCTGGAGGGCGCGGGATGAGGCGCGCCTTCCTCGCCCTGCCGCTGTGGCTCGCGGCGGGCGCCGCCGCGGCGCAGGACCCGTCCTTCCGGCTGGTCAATGGCGGCGCGGTGCCGATCGTGGACATCCGCGCCTCGCCGGCCGCCGACCCGGCCTGGGGCGAGAACCGCCTGCCGCCTGGGGCGGCGCTGCCTCCGGGCGGCTCGCTGGTGGTGGCGCTGCCGCCCGGCCGATGCGTGGTGGATGTGCGGGTGGTGTACGCCACCGGCCAGGCGCAGGAGCGGCGGCAGGTGAACACCTGCCCGATCCTCGAGATGGTGTTCCCGTGAGGAGGCTGCCATGAGACTGCTGCGCTTCGGCCCGCCGGGCCGGGAGAGGCCGGGGCTGCTGGACGCCGCGGGGGTGATGCGCGACGCCTCCTCGCTGGTGGCCGACTGGGCGGGGGAGGCGCTGTCGCCCGCCTCGCTCGCGCGCATCGCGGCGCTGGACCATGCGGCGCTGCCGCCGGTGCCGGCCGGGGTGCGGCTCGGCCCGCCGGTCGCCGGCACCCGCAACTTCGTCGCGATCGGGCTGAACTACGCCGACCACGCCGCCGAGACCGGCGCGCCGATCCCGAAGGAGCCGATCGTCTTCCTGAAATCGCTGAACGCCATCGCCGGGCCGAACGACGACCTCGTGATCCCGCCCGGCTCGGTGAAGACCGACTGGGAGGTGGAACTGGCCGTCTGCGTCGGCACCCGGGCCAAGAACGTGCCGGAGGAGGAGGCGCTGTCGCACATCGCGGGCTACCTGATCTGCAACGATGTCTCCGAGCGCGAATGGCAGTCCGAGCGCGGCGGCACCTGGGACAAGGGGAAGGGGGCGGACGGGTTCGGCCCGCTCGGGCCGTGGCTCGTGACGCCGGACGAGGTGCCGGACCCGCAGAACCTGTGGATGCGCCTCTCGGTGGACGGGGAGGTGATGCAGAACGGCTCGACCCGCACCATGATCTTCGGGGTGGCGCATCTGCTGTCCTATGTCAGCCGCTTCATCACGCTGCATCCCGGTGATATCGTAACGACCGGCACGCCGCCCGGGGTGGGCCTCGGGAAGAAGCCGCAGCCGGTCTATCTGCGGCCGGGCCAGGTGATGCGGGCGGAGATCGAGGGGCTGGGCGTGCAGACCCAGCGGCTGGTGCAGGGGTAGGGGCGCTACGCCCGCCCCGCCGCCGGCGACAGCAGCAGCGGATCTATGTTGAGCCGCGCCAGCGCCGCCCGCCAGGCCCGGTGGGTGGCGCGGCGACCGGGGTTCGCATCCGCCTCGCCGAACAGCAACGCCTCGTCCGCCGGGACGGTCAGCCAGGCGTTGCGCTGCAGCTCGGCCTCCAGCTGCCCCGGGCCCCAGCCGGCATAGCCGAGCGCCAGCACCGCCTGCCTCGGGCCGCGACCGCCGGCCACCTCCTTCAGCACCTCGATCGAGGCGGTCATGGACAGCCAGTCGGCGACGGGCAGCGTGCCGTCCGTCTCCCATTCGCCGCTGTGCAGCACGAAGCCGCGGCCGCCCTCGACCGGCCCGCCGGCCAGCAGGCGGATGCGGCGCGCGGGCGGGGTGGGCGCGAGGTCGAGCTGCTTCACCAGCTCGTCGAAGGAGAGGTCCTCGATCGGCTTGTTCAGCACGAGGCCCATCGCACCTTCCGGCCCGTGGGCGCAAAGGCAGATGACGGTCTCGGCGAAGCGCGGGTCGGGCATGCCGGGCATCGCCACCAGCAACTGCCCGGCGAGCGAGTCCGGATTGCCCCGGGTGATCGGGGGAGGGGCGAAGTCGCCGTCGTCGCCGAGCCTTGCCATGCCTGAGAGGATGGGCCTGTCCCCACGGCCCCGCAAGCGCCCCGGTTGACTTGCGCGGACGGGCGGCCTTGAACCGCGGCGGGCGCCCCAGTCCCGGGGCCTTGAGCCAAGGAGCAGCGACATGGCGATCGCGGTCGGCGACAGCATTCCGGCGATGAAGATCATGGAGGGCACGGCCGAAGGGCCGAAGGAACTCGACACCGGCGCCTTCTTCGCCGGCCGCACGGTGGTGCTGTTCGGCGTGCCGGGCGCCTTCACGCCCACCTGCTCGGCCAAGCACCTGCCGGGCTTCGTCGAGCACCACGACGCGATCAAGGCGAAGGGCGTGGACGCCATCGCCTGCATGGCGGTGAACGACGCCTTCGTGATGAAGGCCTGGGGCCAGGACCAGGGCGCGCTCGGCAAGATCACCATGATCGCCGACGGCTCGGCGGAGTTTACCCGCGCGCTCGGGCTCGAGCTGGACCTGACGGCGCGCGGGCTCGGCATCCGCTGCCAGCGCTTCGCGCTGATCGCCAGGGACGGGAAGGTGACGCATCTCGGCATCGAGGCGCCGGGCGCCTTCGAGGTGAGCAGCGCCGAGGCGATCCTGGCCGCCCTCTGACAGGTTGCGGCCCCCGGCGCGGACGGTGGCGTGCCGGGGGTTGACGCCGGCGGGTTTGCGCGCAAATTTCAGAAAATTCTGAAAGCGCAGGCAGCCATGATCCTTCCACCGCTCACCCAGGCCTTCGTGCTCCATTTCGGCGAGATGGGCTCGCGCTGGGGCATCAACCGGACGGTCGGGCAGATCTACGCGCTGCTCTATCTCTCGTCGCGGCCTCTCTGCGCCGATGACATCGTGGAGGCGCTCGGCGTCTCCCGCTCCAACGTCTCGATGGGGCTGCGCGAGCTGCAGGCCTGGAACCTCGTGGTGCTGAAGCACCTGCCGGGCGACCGGCGGGACCATTTCACGACGCCTGAGGATGTCTGGCAGATCCTCCGCATCATCGCCGAGGAGCGGAAGAAGCGGGAGGTGGACCCGACCCTCTCCGTGCTGCGCGAGCTCTTGATGCAGCAGCCGGAGGGCGAGGACGAGCGCCACGCCCAGGCCCGCATGGCGGAGATGCATGCGCTGATCGAACAGCTCACCACCTGGTACGAGGACGTGAAACGGCTGGAGACGGAGCGGCTGGCGGCGCTGCTGGCGCTCGGCGCGCGGGTCACGCGGCTGCTCGACGCCAAGGACAAGGTGGTGGGACTCATGCGCGGCAAGCGTGCCGCCTCAGGGGAGTGACGGAACATGGACCCGATCCTGCTCGCCCGCATCCAGTTCGCGGCGAACATCTCCTTCCACATCCTGTTCCCGACCATCACCATCGCGCTCGGCTGGGTGCTGCTGTTCTTCAAGCTGCGCTTCAACGCGACGCGCGACGAGAAGTGGATGGACGCCTACCGCTTCTGGGTGAAGGTGTTCGCGCTGTCCTTCGCGATGGGCGTGGTCTCCGGCATCACGATGTCCTTCCAGTTCGGCACCAACTGGCCGGGCTTCATGGAGCGCGTGGGCAACATCGCCGGGCCGCTGCTCGCCTATGAGGTGCTGACGGCCTTCTTCCTGGAGGCGACCTTCGTCGCCATCATGCTGTTCGGCCTGAACCGCGTGCCGAACTGGCTGCACACGCTGGCGACCTTCCTCGTCGCCTTTGGCACGACGATGAGCGCCTTCTGGATCCTGGTGCTGAACTCCTGGATTCACACGCCGGCGGGGTTCGAGCTGCGCGACGGCGTTGCGCATGCCACCGACTGGTTGGCGATCATCTTCAACCCGTCCATGCCCTATCGCCTCTCCCACATGCTGGCGGCGTCGGGGCTGACGGTGGCGTTCCTGCTGGCCGGCTTCTCCGCCTGGCGCTGGCTGCGCGGGGACCGGGCGCCCGGCGTGCAGGCGGCGCTGCGCACGGGGGTGGTGATGGCCGCCGTGCTGGCGCCGACGCAGCTCCTGCTCGGCGACCTGCACGGGCTGAACACGCTGGAGCATCAGCCCGCCAAGGTCGCTGCGATGGAAGGCAACTGGCGGACGCAGGGCAATGTGCCGCTGCTGCTGTTCGCCATCCCGGACGAGGCGGCGCGCGAGAACCGCTTCGAGATCGGCATCCCGAGCGGCGCCAGCCTGATCCTGCGCCATTCCGCGGACGGCGTGGTGCCGGGGCTTGACGATTTCATCGGCGAGCATCCGCCCGTCGCGCCGGTGTTCTACGCCTTCCGCCTCATGGTCGGGACGGGGATGCTGATGATCGGCTTCGGGCTGCTCGGTGCCTGGTTCCTGTGGCGTCGGGGCGAGCTGCCGCGACTGATGCTGTGGGGCTTCACGGCGATGACCTTCGCCGGCTGGGTGGCGACGCTGGCCGGCTGGTATGTCACCGAGATCGGCCGCCAGCCCTGGCTCGTGCATGGCGTGCTGACCACCGCAGAAGCGGCGGGCCCGGTGCCGGCCGCGAACATCGCGGCGACGCTGACCATGTATCTGCTGCTCTACGCCCTGCTGCTGGCGGCGTATGTGGCGACGCTCTACCGCCTTGCCGCGCGCGGGCGGATGCTGCCGGAGGCCGCGCCCGCCGCGCGGGTGCCCGCGGAATGACGCCCTTCCTGCCTGCGGAATGGCTGCCGCTGATCTTCGCCGGGCTGATGGCGGCCTCGATCCTGGCCTATGTGGTGCTGGACGGCTTCGACCTCGGGGTCGGCATCCTGCTGCCACGAGTCGCCGAGGAGGCGGACCGCGACCGCATGATCGCCGCCATCGGCCCCTTCTGGGACGCCAACGAGACCTGGCTCGTGCTCGGCGTCGGTCTGCTGCTGGTCGCCTTCCCGGTGGCGCATGGCATCGTGCTGACGGAGCTCTACCTGCCCGTCGCCGTCATGCTGATCGCGCTGACCTTCCGCGGCGTCGCCTTCGAGTTCCGCGCCAAGGCGGCCGACCTCGCCGACAAGCGGCGGTGGGACATGGCGTTCTTCGGCGGGTCGCTGATGGCGGCGCTGTCGCAGGGCTGGATGCTCGGGCGCTATGTGCTCGGCTTCGATCCCTCGCTCGCGGCGCAGGGCTTCGCGGCGATGAGCGCGGTCGGGCTTGCCATCGCCTATGTGTTCATCGGCGCGGCGTGGCTGGTGTGGCGCACCGAGGGCGCGTTGCAGGAGCGCGCGATCGGCTGGGCGCGCAAGGCGATCTGGCCGATGGGCCTCGGCATCCTGCTGGTCTCGGCGGTCACGCCGCTGGTCAGCGAGCGCATCTTCCACCGCTGGTTCGACTTCCCGGCGATGCTGGCGCTGGCGCCGCTGCCGCTCGCCACCGCCGCCCTGCTGTTCGGCATGGCGGCGCTGCTGCGGCACATGCCGCTGCCGAACGACGCGCTGCGCCGGGTGCCGTTCTGGGGCGCGGTCGGGCTGTTCTGCCTGTTCTTCGCGGGGCTGGCCTGGTCGTTCTTCCCTTATGTCGTGCCCGAGCGGCTGACGATCTGGCAGGCGGCGAGCGCGCCGGAGAGCCTGACCATCATCCTGATCGGCGCGCTGTTCGTGCTGCCCGTCATCCTCGCCTACACCGTGGTGGCGTGGCGGGTGTTCGGCGGCAAGGCGAAGGCGCTGAGCTACTACTGAG
>Ga0272446_1000224_pt1 | contig 89594 bp, 91 predicted proteins | sample YNPCB0061_FD_194587 | JGI IMG/M metagenome (GOLD analysis project Ga0272446, IMG submission 194587) | Hot spring microbial mat communities from Yellowstone National Park, WY, United States - YNP-CB-006-1 | ecosystem: Environmental > Aquatic > Thermal springs > Hot (42-90C) > Sediment | place...
AAAAAACTGAACAAATTTTGGTCCGTCCATCCATATCCTCAAGCAGATTTTCAAACTCAGTTTAATTCAGTATCCCCATCAATATCTTTCAACTACGCCCCAATCAGCAAATTAAGGCATCTAACGTTCTGGTTGAGCGGCTGCAAGTAACCTTTTATTGACACCAAGATGTCTGGGCAGTCCGCTCCAAGCAGGTTGTTATATCGCGCACGTTAACGGGTTTTCATAACCTTCTCATATTGACCTAATTTAGCCATCTCTTTCTTTAAAAACTCTAGCCACTCCTCAGTATAAACATAATCTCTGTGAGCCTCGTCATAATGACAGTAGCGAGTATCAGTTTTCTTTGGATCACCATCGCCTTTTTTTGGACGTACCTTATAGAAATAGCAAGCCCTTACATGATGAGAGCTTGCTACAAATTTTTTATCTGGGCCAACCACCTTTTTGACAATTGGCTCAATTTCTTTACAGATATCTCCTGGTTTCAGTCTGCCCGGATTAGCAACTGCAACTTGATTGATTTTCATCATAGTAATAACTCTTTCGTATTGTTTCATATCTTCTGGATTAGCCGGATCATACTTAATAAATTCAACGGCTAAAGTATCTCGGCTTTGATGATTTGCCAATTTAGGGACAATAAAAATTTTGTAACTAAACTGTAGATCATTCAATTCTTCGATGCTGAGAGAGGAGCGAAATTTGTCAATGTATAACTTAATATTCTTAGCAATTGGTTGATGCAATTTTGCTATTGCACTATCTCTATGTTGATTGCGAAGTTGAGAAAACTGAAGTGATAAAGAGAGACTTTCATTTAATAAGTAACTATCACCAAACTCCTGATACAGTAAATCTTCAAAGTTAAATAAAAGCGCTTGACACTCTCCAAAGATTTCTAGATCAAGTTCGGGCATCGAACGATGCTCAATCTTATTACGTAGTGGGATAAAGAACTCTAGATTTCGCCGAGGTGGTGGGTTGTCAGAACCATAATACTGCCTCATACACTCAGAGATTTCCCATGCCTGATAATCACCATCTCTTTTTTGATAACGCCCAGAATGTCGAGGATCTCGATAGAAAGGCTTGATCTTCCGCTTAAAAAAAATGGCATGGAATAAAGCCGTCCAAGCAATACACATGAGGACGATATAGGCACTTGAGCGGAATTTTGTAGCAGGCTTGTTGTAAACATCAACTGCCAAAATAGCGCTCTCTCGTGCTTTCTCCAAATGAATCCGAACTTGCTTTGGAAGACTACGCGGCATTTAGTAACCTTCACAAATCTACTACCACATTATTTTTATACCCTTATTGCTTTAGCTGACTATTTTTCACCGACATTTCACGTTGATTTGATCTAAGGTACAAAGCAGCAATCATCAAATTACTGCCCTCACCAGCAATCCAGCGATATAACGGCTAAACTCACCCGCCGCCAATAGCTTTGGGTACTGTTCAAAGATTAGCATCAAGTCGGGTGCAGTGATTTGTTATGTTGTGTAGATTTTTCCACCGATCGCCTCTGCTATCCACAGAACCCAGCGCCCCTTCACCAACAACCTTGACTAGGAAAGACTCTGGCGCTGGCAATATATTTTCCCTTCGCCAACGTGCTCTGTCGATCCGCGCACTGGTGGCAAAGGCAGACATCATCCTTCGGAGGTCGGATTCAGAGAGCGATGAAACGTGCTTTGAGACAAGCAGAGATTAGTAAAAATGCCACTCCCCATACTTTGGGCCATAGCTTTGCTACGCACTTGCTAGAGAATGGCCATGATATTCGTACGGTGCAGGAGTTATTGGGGCATAGGGATGTGCAGACGACGATGATTTATGCCCATGTACTGAATCGTGGGGGAAAGGGTGTTGTTAGTCCGCTCGATCGCTCTTCATTAAAGTTCTAACCTCCCAAAAATAGAGCAGAATAGCAGTTAAATTGACCCGCTGCTACCGCTGGTTTTAGTAACTGACCACTGGGTGATCGGCGAGCCAGCCTTCCAGCCTAGAAATTTGCCGATCGGCTCAGCCCGTTGAATGGCAACTCGAGTCAGTTCACCGCCCCATTGTTGTTGGAGTTGCAAAAGTATTTGCTCACTTGCGATCGTAACTGCATTGGCGACTAGCCGGCCGCCGGGAGTCAGGGCAGCCCAACAAGCGGCAAACATACCGGGTTCAGTCAGACCACCGCCAATAAAAATCGCATCAGGGGGGGTCAGGCCAGCTAGGGCAGCGGGGGCTAAGCCAGATATGATTTTGATTCTGGGTACCCCTAGGGCCGTGGCATTGGCGGCAATGTAGCCTAGGCGGTCTGGGTCTTGCTCAATGGCGATCGCCAGGCACCGGGGATGGCTACGGCACCACTCAATGGCGATCGAACCACAGCCGGCCCCCACATCCCACAATAACTGTCCCGGCTGGGGAGCTAGGCTAGCCAAGGTAATTGCGCGGATTTCTCGCTTAGTGAGTTGGCCGTCGTGGCGATAAGCCGAGTCTGGAAGACCCGCCAAGCGTGAGTAACCCCGACCGCCCCGGCACTGAATCGCAATTGTATGTAAGCTGGCAACTACCTGGTCTGACCAGTCTTGGGCGATCGCCCTTAAACAGCGTTCCTGGGGGCCGCCCAGGTGCTCTAGGATGATCATTTCACTGGCTCCAAATCCTTGCTCAACTAATAAACCAGCCACCTGGGCTGGGGTTTGGGTATCGGCACTCAGCAGGATAATTTTTGCCCCGGCGCTCAAGTAGCTCCCCAGGGTAGCCAAGGGGCGGCCGCACAGGCTGAGGGTTTCCACCTCAGTGAGGGGCCAGCCCAGGCGGCTACAGGCTAGGCTAAAGGCAGACTGGTTGGGGACAATCGTCATTTCTGCGATCGGCACAAAATTCAGTAGGGTCGTGGCAATGCCATACCACAGTGGATCACCACTGGCCAAAACACACACAGCTCTTCCCCGGTATTCGAGAATTTGAGCGATCGTCTCGGTAATTGGTGTAGCCCAGGCTATTTGTTGGCGGTGATCAGCCACTAGGTCGAGGTGCCGCCGGCCCCCGACGAGGATTTCGGCTTGGTCAAAGAGCGATCGCCCCGCCGGGCTGAGACCAGCCAGGCCATCTTCCCCAAGACCAACCACTGATAACCATTTCTCCATGTGTTAACAAAGACTAATAAACAATTGAGCAGGCATACCCCCTGTGCTATGCTTTCATGGCTTGCCATCTGGGAAAGTCCGGTGTGATTCCGGTACTGTGCCGCAACTGTAATTTCTAGCCGGGGTAGCCAAGAAAATTATCATAACTGGCTAACAGGCCAGCCAGCACCCCGCTCGGAGAGTCAGAATGCCAGTGGTAATGCCGGGAAACATTAAAACTCCCTGCGTCGCACGGGGAAGGAGCAAAATTCGGTGAGCTGGTCTAGGGGTATTGATGCGTGTCCAGGGCTGTTTTATGGCACCCCGGCCCGGGATGGTTATTTGATTCGCCTGCGGGTGGTGGGGGGCTGGCTGAACCCTGAACAGGGAGAAGCGATCGCCCAATTAATTGCCCAGTCTGATACCCAAACAGCCCAGATTACCAACCGGGGCAATTTACAGATCCGGGGTATCCAGTCGCCCATTGGGCCCAAGCTTTTACAAAAACTCCAGGCCGTTGGGTTGGCTGCCCATAATCCCGCCCTTGATCGCCTCCGCAACATTATGGCCAGCCCAATTGCAGGCCGCGACCGCACTGAAATTTTAGATGTGCGCCCCTTGGCCGCAGCCCTAGATAGCTACATCCAAAATCAGCCCAAGCTAGCGGCCCTGCCCACTAAATTTAGCATTGGCCTGGATGGGGGCGGCCGCCTGGGGATTGGCACCCGTGCTCCCCAGCCCTGGGCCCACCGCTACAATGAAATTCAGTTTTCTGCGATCGCCCCAGCAGATGAGACCTGCCTGCACTTAGCCCTGGGAGCCGGTCACAGCCTAGAAGCCACCGGGGTAATGATACCCGTAGCCGATTGTGTAGCCATGGTGGCAGCCCTAGCTGAGGTCTATCTAGAGTATTTGGCTGAGAACCCCCAGCCTAAACCCCGCCTCAAGCACCTGTTGCAGGATTGGGGGACAGTCGCCTATCTGACAAAGGTGAGCGATCGCTTACCCCATCCCCCCCGGCCCTGCCCGGTTACCCCGGCTCCCAGCCAAACTTACGCCCACCTGGGTAGCCACCCCCAACCGGGAGAATTGGTCTATGTGGGAGCAGCACCAATTTTGGGGCAACTAAGCCTAGACCAGTGGCAGAGCCTGACTCAGCTGGCGATCGCCCATGGCAGCGGCCGGCTCCACCTCACCCCTTGGCAGTCAGTGATCATCGTCGATGTTCCTGCCGAGCAGGCCGCTGATTTAATCACACAGCTGGTTGCCTTGGGGTTGTCAACAGCTCCCACGGTGGTTGTGGCCTGTGTTGGCCAGCCCGGTTGTGCCTCGGCAGCTACCCACACCCAAGACCACGCCCGGCAAATCCTCCCCCACCTGGGCGATCGCCCGGTCAATATCCACCTGACCGGCTGCCCCAAATCCTGTGCCCAAGCCAGCCCCGCTGATATTACCCTCCTGGGCATAGACCACCAGACCTACCAGATCTACCTCGACCAAAAACCTCACCCCCAGCTAGTTTCTGCCCCTGAGCTAGCCGGGGTAATCCCCCAGTTGCTCAAACTTCTGCCATGATTGACTACCTCCGCGATGGCCAGGCCATCTACCGCCAATCCTTTGCCACCATCCGCGCTGAAGCCCAGCTAGACCGACTGGATGCGGACTTGGCTAAGGTAGCCGTACGCCTAATCCACGCCTGTGGCATGACCGATATCGTTGCCGATCTAGCCGCCAGCCCCAAGGCCGTGGCGACCGCCAGGGCAGCCCTGGCCGGGGGGGCAGTGATCCTGTGTGATGCCCAGATGGTGGCCTACGGGATCACAAGGGCCAGGCTACCAGCCCAGAACCCGGTAATCTGTACTCTTGCAGAGGAAACTGTGCCGGCCCTGGCCCAGCAGATTGGTAATACCCGCTCAGCCGCAGCGATCGAACTGTGGCGGCCCCACTTGGCTGGCTCAGTGGTGGCGATCGGCAATGCCCCGACCGCCCTATTTCGGCTTTTGGAACTTCTAGACCAGGGCTGGCCAGCCCCCGCCATGATTTTGGGATTTCCGGTCGGCTTTGTGGGAGCGGCGGAATCAAAGGCAGAATTAGCCAGTCGATCGCTCCCCTTTATCACCCTACACGGCCGGCGGGGGGGCAGTGCGATCGCCGCCGCCGCTGTAAATGCCTTAGCCCAGGAGGAGGAACTATGACCACAGGCAAACTATACGGCTTGGGCATCGGCCCCGGAGACCCGGAGCTACTCACCCTCAAAGCCCATCGCATCCTAACCACAGTGCCAGTGATTGCTTACCCGACCATGGAAAATGGCAAGGTTTTAGCCCGGGCGATCGTTGCTGGTTTTATTCAACCCCACCAGCTTGAAATTCCCATGCCCCTGCCTTTTAGCACCGAGCGATCCTCCCAGCCCCACTACGACATTGCCGCCGCTAAAATTGCCGAACACCTGGAACAGGGCCGGGATGTGGCGGTACTGTGCGAAGGGGAACCGATGCTCTACGGCACATTTATGTACCTGTTTAATCGCTTAGCTGGAAGGTTTCCAACCGAAGTAGTACCGGGTATCTCATCCACCATGGCCAGCGCGGCCATGTTGGGGGCCCCGATCACTTACCGCAATGATGTACTGAGCATTATGCCCGCTACCCTAGAAGTAGAAGTGCTGCGCGATCGCCTAGCCGTAGTTGATGCCGCCGTAATCATCAAGCTCGGCCGCCACTTTGCCAAGGTTCGTAATATCCTCACCGAGCTGGGATTAATTGGGCGGGCCCTATACATCGAGCGGGCTACCCAGCCGACCCAGAAGATCTTGCCTATTACCACCGTTGATCCAGCCAAGGTCCCCTACTGGGCACTGATTCTCATCCCCAGCCAAACTAAACCCCAATAAAATCAATCCAGTTAGACCCATGTTGGCAGTCCCCCACTTCCTCAGCCCCGCAGAATACCTAGAAATTGAGCAGCGCAGCCAAATTCGCCACGAATACCGCCGGGGTTTGGTCTATGCCATGGGCGGCGGCACCGACAATCATGACCGGATCATCTTTAATCTACTGTGGGCGATCGACCGGCATTTAGGAGAAAGCACAGACTGCCGGTTTTATTCTGGCAATGTCAAGATCAATTACCAAGACCAGTTTTACTACTACCCAGATGCCTGCGACCCTTGCGATCGCAGCGACCGCTACATCAAGCGCCATCCCAAATTAATCGCCGAGGTGCTCTCCCCCAATACTCAAGTCTTCGACACCACTGAGAATTTTCAAGATTGCCAAAACCTAGCCAGCCTTGAGGAGTATGTTTTGATCTCCCAAGCTGAGCCACGGGTGGAGTGCCGCATTACTCCCCAGTTGTGGGAAACCGTGGTTTACGGGGCTACAGCATCGGTCAGCTTGGCTAGCCTAGGGCTGGTGGTACCGATCGCAGAACTCTATCGTGGTATTGATGGCTAGGGAGTTAAAGCCGATGGTTACCAGAGATTGCCTGGCGATCGTAATTTTGGGGTCCCAGAGCCTGCCCGTGGCCCGCCAAATCCAAGCGGCTCTACCCCAAGCAGTAATCTACGGTTTAGCCACCAGAGTAGAGGGGGCAGATTACACTTACACCGACTTTGGTGAAACGGTCCGGGAGTTGTTTAAGTCGGGGACAGCGATCGTCGGCGGCTGTGCTGCCGGGATTCTGATTCGCACCCTGGCTCCCTGCTTAACTGATAAATGGCAAGAGCCGCCAGTATTGGCAGTGGCTGAAGATGGCAGCGCTGTGGTGCCCCTGTTGGGCGGACTCCAGGGGGTAAACCAACTGGCCCGGCAGATTGGCTCGGCCCTCAACACTCCCCCCGCCATCACCACCACCGGGGAAATTCGCTTTCAAACTGCCCTGCTGGCTCCCCCGGCCGGCTATCAATTACTCAACCCGGAGGATGCCAAGACCTTTGCAGCCAATCTTTTGGCGGGAGCCAAGGTGCGCCTAGTGGGAAATGCCCCTTGGTTGGCTAATTTAGCGATCGATCCGGGTGCGGAGCTGACCATCGTCGTCACTGGCCAGGAACCACCGGCCATTGTCCCCGGCCCAAATTGTCTGGTCTATCAGGCCACTGGCCCAGGGACGCTGGCGATCGTAGGCACTGGGCCTGGGTCTGTGGCTTGGCTATCCCCAGAAGCCCGCCTAGTCCTGCAAACTGCCACGGATTGGGTGGGCTATAAAACCTACCTAGACCTAGTGGAGCCGCTGCGTCTACCGACTACCATCCGCCATGCCTCTGATAATCGCGTCGAGATTGATCGCGCAATTCATGCCCTAGATTTGGCGGCCCAAGGACGATCTGTAGCTGTGGTTTCCTCAGGGGATCCGGGCATCTATGCCATGGCTGCGGCAGTTTTTGAAGCCCTCGACCACCACAGCAAACCCGCTTGGCAAAATGTGGAAATTCAAGTCTGCCCCGGTATCTCGGCTATGCAGGCGGCCGCCGCCCTGGCCGGTGCCCCCCTCGGCCACGATTTTTGCGCCATCTCCCTTTCTGATATCCGCAAACCCTGGGAGGTAATTGCCCAGCGGATCCAGGCAGTGGCAGTGGCCGATTTAGCGATCGCCTTTTACAACCCCGTGTCCCAAGAACGCAGGTGGCAACTGGGACAAGCCAAGGAGATTTTACTAGGGGTGCGATCGCCCCAGACCCCAGTGATTTTAGCCCGCAGTTTAGGTCGGCCGGGCCAGCACATCAAGATTATTTCCCTGGGTCAGTTGCAGACTGAGGACGTGGACATGCAGACAGTGCTTATTGTCGGCTCCAGTAAAACTCGCATGATTCATCAGGGCGATCGCCAATGGGTGTACACTCCCCGCTCCTACAGCCAAAATGAAACCGCAAACCAGTAAGCCCTAGTCATGGCGACCCCAGCGGAGATAGTCAGCCTATTCGTTCACTTGGAGATGTGGCTGAGAAGAGATGCCAAGCACCTTAGCAAGGGTTTTTTGTTCTTTATGACCAACTTGAATTCGCCCACTCTCGATATCTCTTACCCAGCTTTGGCTCTTATTTACAAAACTAGCTAGTTTCCGTTGACTGAGGTTTAATTTTTTACGGGCAATGCTAATTTGCTCACCAGAAAAATTTGGCAGGGGCTTTGCTATGGTTTTGCGCTGGGTTTTCTTGGGCGCTGGGGTAGATGGTGCCAACCAATCCTCTGGTAATTGAAAGTCTAGGATCCTGGCTTGCATCAGGCGACTCCACTTGTTGCGGGGGGCTGCATCAGTCAAGCGACTATCTTTGCTGCCGTCGTTGATCCAAAACTCCAAGGCGGCCTCCGCATCGTCAGGCAAATCGGCTAGTTTTGCCCACAGGGGCTGGATATCCGGGGGATAACTGTCTGGATCAAACACGGGTTTTAATCCGTAGTGGTGCAGTGCTTCTAGGTCACCCTCGAACGATCGCACCAAGCGTTTGCGCTCCGAGGGATTGGTCGCTGCCCGGAGGAGCCTATTTTCACCGTAGCTTATTCGCATCAGGGTTTGGATCGTCAGTCGTTGGTTAGTGCCCATTTTGGTTTTGAACAATAACCACAACAGCATCCGGCAGGCTCCCTCGTGTTTTTGCCAAAGACTAGTAATCGTGGTTAGCAGGGATTTAGGCAGATTACTGTATTGAAAAAATGCAATGTTTTCCCGCGCGCCCCGTTGATTTAAAAAGTATTCGGCCCAGGCTCCCGCTTTGAGCCGAAACGTCAAACCAACCAAGTGTTTACGCCCCAAGTGGTCTTCTTGGAAATGGTGATGAGTCTGCAATAGGTGCCAAAGGCGGCCTGACGGTAAATGAAAGTCGCGCACCCATCCCTGCTGAAACCATTTGATGTCGACTTGTAGCTGGCAGGGCTGCTGGGCTAAATCTTTGATGAGGGTGAGTTTGGCCAGTTTGCTGAGGTCTTTACGTTTTTCTAGCCCCAGGTAGGCTTCGATTTGGCGATCATTAATCACAAATTCCTCATGCCAGGGTTGCTCAACCCCCATGGCGTGGGCAGCGTAGAGCAGGTGTAGGCAGGCAGCCCGGATATCCCACCGGTTTAGCTCGGCCAAGGCAGCGGGAGCTGAAAGCAGTTGATCACTGGTGCTTCTGATTTGAAAACTGACCATCCCGCGTCCATCTTTAACCGGTCGATCGTACCTCAGGTTTCCCTGCGGGTCTGTTTGCCAATTTAGGCTCTGGCGCTGGGCCAAAACATTGCAGGCTTCCCAGACTACGATCGCCGAGGCGAAGGGGCTGTTTTTGCCGTTGGTAAACAGGTCAGGGCTAGTGGGGATAGTATTACCAGTGGCACAGCGGCCTTTTTTGGGCTGAAGCGGTTGGGGTCGTTGATCGATCATACAACTAGAGACGCATTGGGGCGGAGCCTCAAGATCAGCGCAATCATTGCACAGTGTCGGGTCAATCCAAAATTCACCAGTGTCAATAGTTGTGATCGCACCCTGGGGGCAACGGGGAGCACAATCTCCGCATCTAACGCACCCGATCGATATACTGTGGGCCATAGATTTAATCCAGTGGGGGCTATTACGCTAGAATTTGCCAAGTTTTAGCTGCCGTTTAACTAGGTCTAAAAATGGCTATGAACTTAAGCTCTTGTTGCTACTAGTTAAGAGTTAGTTAATAGCTGCTATTCTATAAGTTCCAGTTTTTTTAAAATTGTTCAACTCAAGCAATTAAAGATTTTTTTAATATTGACTGAAAACCCTAATTTTAGCTGGTTTCAGGAGCGATCGCACCCTACAAAAGGTACTTTTTGTTACTGATTTCATGTCACTAATTCATAACTAGATTTACACCTCATTCCTCAGGAGAAGGGAACTAACTACGCAAAAACCCTCTCACTCCTCCCCCTATTCTTACGAAGGAGAGGGGCCGGGCGTGAGGTTAATCCACTGAGTAAGGATTGGCAACTCAAAGATGAGTTCACTTTGTAGTCGCTTCGAGAAGAAAAGCACTTCCAAGTTTTCAATATTGCCGGCCACAGGGTTGATGCGGGCAATAATCTCATCACCGATTTCCTCAGATTCTTGCTCTGGATAGGGCAAGCACCCATCGATATAGAGAATGTCACCGATTTTGTCGTAGCGGCAGGTTAGGTGGGGTGTCACTTGGGTATTCTCTCCACGAAGTTTACGGGCTGTGTAAGCTGTAATGATCCAATGGCGCTGTGCTTGCATGTCGGTGACAACGACAACCACAAAGTAGCGTCCTGTGCGAATTGTATCAAACCATTTAGAGAACACTAGAGCTGAAGAATCGAATGCACTGTCTATGGTTAACGGTTTTTAGCAGAATATCTCATACTGGCTTTATTTATTGCCAGATTCAAAATCATTGGTCAGTTTATTGTTAGTTTACTTTACTTATCTTATTAAACAAAAACACTCGGTTCTTTCGATACACCAACTGGTAGCCGGGGTCTTGGCGAATTTTTTTAATTAGCTGGCGGGCCACCTCTGGGGGGCTGGAGTAGCTGGAGTAGCGGGCATTGAGCAAAATATGCTGAAAAGGTTGGTAGTCGAGGCTGGGGTTGTCGCCCATGGCGATGAGTTTGCGGTGGCTGAGGTGGGGTGAAATTTCTGAATTGGTCAAGACACTGCCTTGGTCTTGGATCAGGGCGATCGCTGCCCTAGTTTCCCCCCAAGTATCTAAGTTACGCAGATAAATTGACCAAAAGTAGCCGTATTTGGCCAAGGCAAAAAAGGCAATCAAAGACCACAGGGTAATCAAGCGATGGGGTTTGAGCCAATGGCGATCCCGTGCGATCGCCCCAATCACACACAACAGCACAAAAGGTAAAATCGGCAGGGCATACTGATGGATTAGATCTTTTTGAGCTTGGTATTGGGTAAGCAAATTCATGGCCAAAGCAGGAATTGCCCCAATTAAAGGCCACAGATAAAACACTGACAACCCCCAAGCCAAGGGGCCCAAAAGCAAAACCAGATAGCCCAAATTGGCCAAATTAAAAATGCTTTTCAGCAGTAGCAGAGGGTTGAAAATTAGATTCTTGGCAATTTCACCATAGCCATCGCCCAAATGTTGGTAGCGGTTGAGGTGACGATTTAAGCTGGCCGCGTCAGTGCCAAAGTAAGGAATCACGAATTTGATGGCTAAGATGAACCAGGCTACCCCCAGAATAAAGGCGATCGCTCCGGCCAGGCGTTTTTTCTCAAACCCCAATAGCCACACCCCCAAAGCTGCGATCGTTAAAGCCAACGCCCCTTTACAAATCACAATACTGATCAACAACCCACAAAACCAACCCAAGCGACCGGCCCGGGCCGCCAATACCGCCCAAAGAATCCCCGGCAGGGCCCACACATCCGGGTGAAAGTCAAACAGGTTGATGTTGAATATTAGGGGATACAAAATGTAAGCGATCGCCACCGTCTCACGCATCTTTACCGTCAAGCCAGCTTGTCTGGCCAAGTACCAAGTCGGCAGCACCCCACTCGCCAACACCACAGCCTGCACCACAAATAACCAATGCACATCAGCATAAATGCGATACAGCAAAGCCAGCGGGTAAAAAACCAACGCCGCATGATCAGCCAAAATATGAAAACCCAAAAAAGTCGAAACCGGAACTTGCCCCTGACTAATCAAATAAATTGCCTGATCAAAAATTCCCAAATCCCAGCCATTGGAATTAAACAGGGCATGGCGCACCGCACTGCAAATGATAAAAATTACGGTTGCGATCGTCCCCAGCCGCAGCACCGGATAAATTTCCGGCGGCAGATGACTATAGATTAAACCCTTGGCTGGAGAACCTTTCAACATAATTAATCAAAATAGCTAGGAAACAGGAGTATATTAACTGTTCCTTAGCCCCCAGACAATTGCCCGATCGCCTAGTATAGAGCTGCCGACCTTGACCCCCTCCCATGCCGACTCTTAAATTTAATCCCCCCAAAATTAGCCGAATCTTGATTGCCCTCAGCCTAGTGATAGTCGTAGGCTGGTTGAGCCACATAACTTGGCGATTGTCTAGAACAGGGCCTACGGATTTATTCTTAGTACTCGGCGGCGGTATCGAGCGGGAAATCTATGCCGCCCAACTGGCTAAACAGTATCCCCAAATGCCAATCCTGATTTCCCAAGGCTCAGCGGATCCTTGTATTTGGATTGCATTCCGCTTAGCCCAAGCCCCCATGGATAATGTCTGGCTAGAAAAGTGTGCCCGATCGACCTTTGATAACTACTACTTCAGTATTCCGTGGTTGCAGAAGCGCAAAGTCCGCCGAGTCAGGCTCATTACCTCCGCAAGTCACCTGCCTAGGGCCCGCTGGATGGGTCAAATTCTCCTCGGTGCTCAGGGCATCTGGGTAGATTTTGATATCATCTCTGCCCTGGGTAAGCCAGGTAACCAAGAGGAATGGCATAAAACGGCAATCGATCTAGGCCGAGCGATCATCTGGGCCATCCTCAGTCAGTTTCACCAGCCCCACTGCCAAGAGGTGATTCCCCTATCCCAGGTAGCATTCTCTGATTGGCAAGAAATGGGCTTCCGCTGCGAAAGACCCCCAACCAGCCAAAGGTAAAATTCCCAATTCCAGCAAATCTCAGCCTTTTTGAAAACATGGCCGGGTCGGGCAATCCGCCCACAACAACGCTACAATCAGATACACAGCCGACAACCCGGCTAGACCCAAACTAGGGGCCGTGTTTTTTACAACTAAGGAAAAATATATGATTCCCACCGTAATTGAACAATCTGGTCGCGGTGAGCGGGCCTTTGATATTTACTCAAGGCTTCTGAGGGAGCGGATTGTATTTCTGGGGCAGCAGGTAGATTCAGACATTGCCAATCTGATCGTGGCCCAACTCCTATTCCTTGAATCCGAAGACCCCGATAAAGATATTTACTTATACATTAATTCTCCCGGCGGCTCTGTGACCGCTGGCATGGGCATCTTTGACACCATGAACCAAGTCAAGCCAGATGTGTGCACAATCTGTGTTGGCCTGGCCGCAAGCATGGGCGCGTTTTTGTTGAGTGCCGGGGCCCAAGGCAAACGGATGAGCTTGCCCCATTCCCGGATTATGATTCACCAGCCCCTCGGCGGGGCCCAAGGGCAAGCCACTGACATTGAAATTCAAGCCAAGGAAATTCTTTACCACAAGCAACGCTTAAATGAACTGCTGGCCCAGCATACTAAGCAGCCCTTGGAGAAAATTGCTGAGGATACCGAGCGGGATTTCTTTATGTCGGCGGTTGAAGCCAAGGAATACGGCTTGATTGACCAGGTGATCGATCGCCGCCCCAGTAACAAACAACCTATAGCAGCAGTACAGTAAGTCCCCTTTAAAATTCCAGGGCAGGCTCAAGGCTTGCCCTTACCTATTGCCAGCCGCTTAATTGTTACAGTGATTCCAAATAAAAATGGGTCACACACTCCCGCTCTGGGAGAGGGGTCGGGGGTGATTATTCCCAATCCAATCAGAAACCACTATGAACGGTTTTGGCAATTTCTAGCTCAAGCCAATGCTAGGCTATTGGAAATTTAAATTGAGGTTGACTTAGTGGCAGCGCGGACGATTTTCATCAGTACAGGGGAGGTATCGGGCGACCTCCAGGGGGCTTTACTTGTGGAGGCTCTATACCGGCAGGCTGACCAGTTGGGCATATCCCTAAAGGTGGTGGCCCTAGGCGGAGCTAGGATGGCGGCGGCTGGCGCTGAATTGCTGGGAGATACAACGGCGATTGGGGCGGTGGGGCTGTGGGAGTCGGTGCGATTTGTCCGCCCGACCCAACGGGTGCAGGATCAAGCCAAGGCCTACCTAAAATCCCATCCCCCTGATCTGGCTGTATTGATTGATTACATGGGGCCCAATTTAGTCTTGGGAAATTACTTGCGCCGTTATTGGGCAAGTGTGCCGATCGCCTTCTACATTGCCCCCCAAGTGTGGGTCTGGTCGCCGTTTCCCAACGATGCCCAAAGAATTATTGATATTGCTGATCAGATTTTGGCAATTTTTCCAGGGGAAGCCCGCTATTTTGCTGCCAAGGGGGCCAACGTGAGCTGGGTAGGGCATCCCTTGGTCGATCGCGTCCGGGATTTTCCTTCTAGGGTAGCAGCTAGGGCAGATTTGGGAATTGGGGATCAAGAAATTGCGATCGCGCTGTTGCCTGCCTCCCGGCAACAGGAGCTGCAATACCTGATGCCAGTGATGTTTGCCGCTGCCCAGGGCCTACAAGCCCAATATCCCCAAGCTAGTTTTTGGATTCCTGTGTCTCTTCCCAAATACAAAGAGGCGATCGCGCAGGCCGCCCATAACTACGGTCTCAAGGCCCATGTAATTACCGAAAGCCCAGAGCAGGTTTTGGCCGCGGCGGATTTGGCATTGACTAAATCTGGGACAGTAAACCTAGAATTGGCCCTTTTAGGGGTACCCCAAGTGGTGGTCTACCGGCTCAGTCGGCTGACGGCTTGGATTGCCAAATATCTGCTCCGGTTCTCAATTCCATTTATGTCGCCGCCAAATTTAGTGGCAATGCGTGAAATCGTGCCGGAGTTTCTCCAGGATCAGGCTACCCCCGCCAATATCATCCAAGCTGCCAGGGAGTTCTTAGACCAACCCCAGCGCCTAGAGCAGCTGCGGGATGATTACCAGCAGATGCGGGGATTATTGGGGGAGGATGGGGTGAGCGATCGCACTGCCCAAAAGATTTTCCAAATGCTGCCGGAGAAATCCTGAATCCTCTAACCTGTGGCTTTTTCCTCAATTAGGGGCGATCGCAGCAGCAGATAAACCAGTGGCCCAAACAAGGGCACCACAGCCACAGCCCAAAAAATCCTGGGGTCGGTCATACCCCGCCGGGCTAGATCATCGGGCAACAAAATTGGCAAAGCCAAGCACAACACCACAAAATCTAAGCTCATCACATGGATGAACCGGCTAGTCTGCCATTGCTGCCAAAAATCCGCCCATGAACCCTGACTGAAGCCGTAGTAAACCAGAGCGATCGCCCCAGTCAAAAGCACCGCCGCAGTAATCCGGCTCTCCCAGATTGCCAACCACCAATTTTTTTGACCAGAAAATTGGGGATTATCTCGCCGCAAAGCTAAGTAAGGCAGCAGAGCAAAGGCCCCCACTCCCAAGGCCGCCCCGGTGAACAACCAAGCGGGTAGCTTCTGGCCCCGCCCATCGGTAAAAGTAATACAGGCATAGACCAAGGGAAGCACACCCATGATATTAAACAGGGCCACCACCAGGGGATTGATGCCATCGAGATCAAAATTAATCAACCGGGTAATCAACTCAAAAGTATCGGGGCGATCGGGCGGAGCCAAAGTAAAGGCATAGGCGACAAAAGTCAACCAAAGCAAGATAATAATTACACGCTTGAGCATAGCTTTCCTAGGCAGCGGCTTTTTGGAGTTCTTCTAGCTTGGCTAAAACATCCTGACTGTGGGTAGTGGGGTCTACGTTGGTGAAAATTGCCTGGAGTACCCCTTGGGGGTCAATAATGAAAGTATGTCGTAGGGAAAATACCCCCAACCACGAGCCGTAGGATTTGCTGACTTGGCCTCTACGATCGGAAAGCAAGGGAAATTTTAAGCCCTCGGAGTCACAGAACTTGGTGTGGGAATCCACTGAGTCAGCGCTGATCCCGATGATCTGGGCATTCTGGGCTTGGTACTTGGGTAAATCCTGCTGGAAGCGACGGGCTTCGATCGTACAGCCAGCAGTAAAATCCTTGGGGTAGAAATACAGCACTACCCACTTGCCCCGGTAATCCGAAAGGGAAACCTGTCCGTCGCCTAGGTTGGTGGGTAGGGTAAATTCGGGGGCTGGTTGTCTTAGGGAAGGCATGGGCCCGCCCAGGGCTTGGGCTGCTTTGGGAAAGCTTAACCAACCAGCGATCATAGAACCAAATACCAAACAAGATTGCAGGAAACTACGTCGAGAATTCATAGGTTTTAGGAGGCTTAACAATGCTTAATATTATGGCACACTCAGTTTCCTAGCTTTTTCATCAAAATAGCAACCAGATTTAAGCCAAGTTAATGGAATATCCACAGCGGGTCAGCAAGTAGTATCAGCACCTGGAATTGGCGGCTTGATTACTGAATTTGTTATCAAAAACTAAATTGGAGAACCATTGATGCAACGACAGATTTTATTTGGACTATTGGTTTTGGGGATGATCATAACTACACCCACCTTGGCCGATGCGGCAACGGAGCCAGCTTTGGTTAGTCAAGCAACAAACTTGCCCCGACCAGTCCGCCAAGCAGTCCGGGCTGATCTGCGTAACCGCACCGGCCGAGTCGGCTTTCGGGTAGCTAGCTTTAGTGCGGAAAGTTGGCCAGATGGTTGCCTGGGCCTAGCCCGGCCGGGTCAGGTGTGCACCCAGGCGATCGTGCCGGGCTGGCGAGTGGTCATGACTGATGGTCAAAATATTTGGGTGTATCGCACCAATAGCAGTGGCAATGTGTTGCGCCTAGAGTCACAGCCGGGCTAGCCCCAATCCTGGCGGGGGTTAAAGGTTTCCATTTGCTTGAGCTTGTCGTAGAGTTCCCGCTCGGCTTCAGTTAGTTCTTTTGGGGCAATGATTTCAATTTCTACTAGTTGATCGCCCCGATCGCCCGCTTCGGTGGGGTAACCCTTGCCAGCCAAGCGCAGCCGCTGCCCAGAGCGCACCCCCGGGGGCAGATTCATCTTGACCCGACCATCGAGGGTGGGAATTTCCATGGTGCCCCCCAAGACCGCCTCTACGGGGGTCAAGGGCAGTTGGCAGGCTACATCCCTCCCTTCGATCCTAAAAATGGGGTGGGGGGAAACGGTGATGTTTAGATACAGGTTTCCGCCGTTGATGCCCAGGCCCTTGAGGCGGACTAGTTGATTAGATACCATGCCGGGGGGTAGGTCTACTTCTAGCGATCGCCCATCCTCTAGGCGAATCCGCTCGCGACCGCCCGTGTAGGCCTTTTCCAAAGGCAGGGTCAAGCGGGCTTCCACATCAGTGGGCGCAGGCCGGGTAACAGTACGGGCAGTTTTGGTAGTGGTCGGGCGGAAAGCATCCGCCGTTTCAACCCTGGGAGCGGGTGCTTTCCCCATGAGGTCATCGACAAATTCCCGAAAGTCCCCGTAGCGGGCAAACTCAGGATCAGGTTTACCCTTGCGATTTTTCTGTTGGACGTATTTGGCAAAGGCATCGTATTCAGAACGCTTAGCCGGATCAGATAGCACCTCGTAGGCTTCGCCGATTGTCTTAAATTTTTCCTCGGCTACTTTGTCATTGGGGTTGAGGTCTGGATGATACTGCCGAGCCAAGCGACGGAAGGATTTTTTAATTTCCTCAGGGGCAGCGGTAGGTTTGACATTGAGGATCAGGTAATAATCCCGGAAGTTACGCATATTTGGTATTTAGCTCCAATCTTCATCATCCCAGTCGTTTTCTAGAGGCATCCGTCGCCGGGGGGGCGGGTTCTTGCGATCGGGGCGGCGGCGCTCCTCTCGTCTGCTCCGGTCAGGGCGATCGTAGCGATCATCCCGTTCGTCGTAGCGGCCCCGCCCGTATAGATCGGGGCGGGGGTATTCATCGCTGTAGCGGTCATCACGCCTGCGGCGGTCATCGTAGCGATCACGGCTATCCCGGCTGAAGGGGTTACGCAGCAGACCGCCCCCCTCCCCATCGCCCGTGAAGGTGCGCTTGATGTTATCAAAGATGTTGTCATCTTCTTCGTCGTACTGCATCTGCACTTCCCGGTTTAGCTCGTAGAGCACATCTTGAAGATCTGCTTGGGCGCGATCAAGACTACGCTCGTCATCCCTTTCAATACTCTCCCGCACCTCCTGAACAAGGGCTTCAATCCGGCGGCGGTAAGGGCTGGTAAACTGATTGCCAAAATCGAGAGTTGCTTCCTTGAGTTGGCGCTCTGCTTGGCTGGCCAGAGTCTGGGCCCGGTTACGCTTATCAACCCGCTCTCGACGTTCGCGGTCTTCCTGGGAGAATTTTTCTGCATCCCGGATCATCCGGTTTACCTCCGACTCACTCAGGGTCGAGGCATCCTGGATGGTGATGCTCTGTTCACGCCCGGTGCTGCGATCGACCGCCGTCACCTGCAAAATCCCATTGGCATCAATATCAAAAGCCACCTGAATCTGCGGCACAGCCCTAGGCGCAGGTGGAATCCCCATCAATTTAAAGCGGCCCAAGGACTTGTTATCGCTGGCCATCTCCCGCTCTCCTTGCAACACGTGGATTTCCACCATAGTTTGATTATTCTGGGCTGTGGAAAACACGTCGGAGCGGCGCACTGGAATTGTAGTGTTGCGGGGAATCAGCTTTTTCATCACCCCGCCGTAGGTTTCCAACCCCAAAGACAGGGGAGTAACATCCAAAAGCAAAATATCCTTGACCTCCCCGGCTAGGATACTAGCTTGGATTGCTGCTCCCACAGCTACCACCTCATCGGGATTGACATTTTGGTTTGGCTCGCGGTTAATGAAACTCCGCACCAAATCTTGGACGATCGGCATCCGCGTAGAACCACCCACCAAGATCACCTCATCAATCCGGCTGGGCGATAACCCCGCATCCCCCATAGCCCGTTTCAAGGGACGACGCAGGCGACTAATTAAATCACCGCACATATTCTCAAAATCAGCCCTGGTCAATCGCGTTTCCAAGTGCTTGGGGCCATCCTCAGTTGCGGTGATAAAGGGCAGATTAATGTCAGTAACTCCGACCCCAGACAGTTCGATTTTGGCCTTTTCAGCCGCCTCAGTCAATCTCTGTAGAGACTGACGATCTTTACGGAGGTCGATATTTTCTTGGGCCAGGAAGGTCTCAGCCAGAAAATCAACTATTTTGTTGTCAAAATCTACCCCGCCCAACTGAGTATCGCCGCTGGTGGCCCGCACCTGAAAGACCCCATCCCCGATCTCTAGAATCGACACATCAAAAGTGCCGCCGCCTAGGTCAAACACCAAGATAGTCTGGCTTTGCCGCCGGTCTAGGCCGTAGGCCAAAGATGCAGCCGTTGGTTCGTTGAGAATGCGTTTGACCTCCAGCCCAGCAATCCGGCCCGCATCGCGGGTGGCTTGGCGTTGGGAGTCGTTAAAATAAGCCGGGACGGTAATCACTGCTCCGGTCACTGGTTCACCCAGGTAGCGGCTGGCCTCTTCGGCCAGTTTTTTTAAGACCATGGCTGAAATTTCTTCGGGAGCGAATTCCTTTTGCAGCCGGGGGCAGCGGATGCGGATATTACCTTCTTCGTTGCGGCGGATTGTGTAGGGAACTCGTTTGGATTCTGGGGCAAGTTCACTGTATTTACGCCCAATGAAGCGTTTGACTCCATAGAAGGTATTCTGCGGATTGAGTACCCCTTGGCGGCGAGCCATTTGTCCGACTAGCATTTCACCTTCTTTGCTGAAGCCGACTACAGATGGGGTAGTACGCATCCCTTCGGCATTGGCAATAACTATGGGTTTGCCGCCTTCCATGACGGCAACTACGGAGTTAGTTGTCCCTAGGTCTATGCCGACTACCCTACCCATGATTTTTCCTCCCGAATGGCGATCGCGCAACCGCCCTTAAAGCATTGCATACTGCATTTTATTCTATCTTGATGTTTTCATCTCAGCAGCCAGTCGGGTTTTCTGGGCTAGTTGCTGGCCGCTTCATCCAAAAGCCACCACAACTCTCCCTGGGGCTGAATTAGGCGGGATGGATAGGCAAATGCGTCGGCATCTGAGGCGAATACTTGATCTAAAGCTTCCTTTTTGCTGGCTCCAGCCACCAGAAAAATCACGTAGTTGGCCTGGTTGATTAGGGGTACGGTAAATGTTAACCGGGGCTGGCCGTCCTTGCTGCCCACGGTAACTAGGCGATCGTTCACTTTCAAAGCTGGTGTGTGGGGAAACAAAGAAGCCGTGTGGGCATCATCACCCATCCCCAGCAAAATCACATCAAACTGGGGAAATCCGCTGGCCATACCAAAAAACTGCCGCAAATCAGCTTCATGGAGTTGGGCATCACTGGCCGGGTCGTTGCCATTGGTGGGCATGGGGTGGATATTGGCAGCCGGAATGGGCACATGGTCAAGCCAAACAGTGCGGGCCATGTTTTGGTTGCTGTCTGGATGATCAGCGGGTACGTAGCGTTCATCACTCCAAAAAATATGGAGCTTTTCCCAGGGGAGGTTTTGCTGGGCGAGTTTTTCATACAGGGGCTTGGGGGTGCTGCCGCCAGCAAGGGCGATCGTACAGCGGTCAGTTTTGGCAATTGCTTCTTGGATTAAACTGACAACGATATTTTGCGATCGATTAATCAGACTGGGCAAATCCGGCAATACCTCAACAATGGTTTTAGGCATAGGGATAATCTCAGAAATTAACCTAACTTAGAAATAATCCATAGCTACACAGCAACCGCCGTAGCCCAAAGGGTCTAAGAAGAGTCATCGGGGATGCCCCCGAATGCTGCCATGTTACTACCAATAGACAGCAGACAGAATCTGCTATGATAACCACCAGACTTACTGCAAATTTTTAGAAAAATTAGCCAAGTTCCAGCAGGCAATTAATCGAGCTAAAACCCAGTGCTATAGAGAATTTTAAGACTAACCGCACCAGTATGACCGCCCCTAGTTCAGTTATATTCTAATTCACATAGTTTATGAAAGCGACAACTATTAGTCCAGCCTATTCTGGGTTTACCGTGTTTAGCTTAAAGCTAGCGGGTCTATTCATGTTAGTATCCGCCGTTTTAGACTACATTTTTTTGGCAATTCCTTTTAACCTAGGCCAGACCGAATGGCAAGTAGCTTTTGTCGGTCAGATGGTTGATCAGGGCATCCGTCCTCTGGTCGGCCTCTGCCTTTTGGCATTGGGTTATTGGGTGGGCAGCCAAAACACCGACCAATCTAAAGCTAGGTTTACCTTCACGGATCCCCGCTTTTGGGCAATAGCTCTGGCCTGTATCCTGGGTTTGTTTTATCTATTGTTTGTGCCTGTCCACCTCAATAATTCTCGAGTCGTTACAGAACAAGGTCTCCAGCGAATTCAGCAGCAGGCTAGCCAGGCTGAAGCCCAACTCCAGGGGCAGTTTCAACAGTTGGATGATCTGCTGAAAAATGAGCAACGCTACAAGCAGTTAGATGACGCTATTAAAAGTAACCAAGTCCAGGGAGATGAACTGGCCAGGTTACAGGCCCTCAAGGCTCAGATTGACCAATTACGTCAAAATCCCCAGGCTTTGACCCAGCAGTTTGAGCAAGCTAAGCAGAAGCTCCAGGAAGACCGCCAACGGGCCGAATCCCAGGCAAGAAGTGATGCAACCAAGTCTTCGGTCAGGACGGCATTGACCAGTCTGCTGCTGGCGATCGCCTACGCTCTAATTGGCTGGACTGGCATCAAAAGTATCCGGGACGGCAGTAATGCCTAGGTTAAGGAATTGATTCAGTTGTAGCTTAAAATACTTCTAGATGATGTTGATCTGGGTTTTGCCCAAATCCTTGCAACAGTTCTTTACAAGATTTTAAGATTATATACAGCCCTCGACCCAAACACATAACTCTAAGGAGAATTCGTGAGTAGGATGCAACGTCTGAAGCAAAGCCTTAAGAATGACCTAATTGCCGGTTTACTGGTAGTTATTCCCCTAGCGACTACCATTTGGCTAACCGTAACGATCGCCATTTGGGTAATCAACTTTCTCACTCGTATTCCCAAGCAGGTTAATCCCTTTGATAACCTGCATCCCTTGCTCCTGAACCTAGTCAACCTAGTCCTTGGTTTCACCGTCCCCTTGATCTTCATCTTGATCATCGGCCTGATGGCCCGCAATATATTTGGGCGCTGGCTTTTGGATGTGGGCGAGCAGATTCTCCAGGCAATTCCCTTAGCTGGTTCAATCTACAAAACCCTCAAGCAACTTCTAGAAACTCTCCTCAAAGACTCTAGCGGTAAATTCCGCCGGGTAGTTCTAGTGGAGTATCCCCGCCCTGGAATTTGGTCTTTGGGATTTGTCACTGGTACCATCAGTACTGAAGTGCAGTCCCACATGCACCAGCCCATGTTGGGGGTTTTTATCCCCACTACCCCAAACCCGACTACTGGTTGGTATGCGATCATTTCAGAATCGGAGGTGATCAACCTCGACATGGCCATTGAAGATGCCTTTAAGGTGATTATTTCCGGAGGAATTGTCAGTCCAAGTATGCCTCAAGTTCCCCTGAATACTACCAAGTACCCGCCCCTAGCACCCACCGCCCTCCAGACCATCGAAGAGGGTTAGTTAATAGCAATAGCATTGATTAAACTGCCAAATTAATTTTCTTAAGTGGCATTTTCAGGAGACCGCCATGCAACCGCGCCGGATTGCCCGTGAAATCGCCCTACTCACCGTATCTCAAGTGCTACGCAGCCCAGAACCCCTGTTAGATGAGGAACTTAGTAACTTGACCCTCAAGGCTATCCATACCCTGACAACCGAGGTACAGGAATCCTTAGAAAATGCAGCCGCTGAGCTACAAAGGGCAAATGAGCGCCTCTTGAGTAGTGAAACTCGCACCAATGACCTCAACACCGCCAAAGCAATGCTCAAAGAAGCCATCGATCTTGCCAGTAAAGCAATTAATCGAGTCGGCAAATGCCATGATCTTCCAGAAGTAGTGCAATTGGCTAACCAACAGGAAGTTAGGGATTACACCCTGACCATCCTAAAAACCATCCACCAACACAATCAGGCGATCGAAGCCACCCTGTCCGCTGCCCTGGAAGGCTGGACGCTCGATCGAATAGTTAAAATTGACCAAGATATCCTCCGGATTGCCGTTGCCGAAATTCAATATCTAGAACTATCAGAACGGGTAGCCATCAACGAAGCCGTGGAGCTATCCAAACGCTACAGCGACGAAGATGGTCACCGCTTTATTAATGGAGTACTGCGCCGGGTTGTAGACAAAAATCGAGTTAAACCCAGCTAACCCCAAAACAGTCTATCCCTACCAAAATAATTTCCCCACTAGGGCACTCAAAAGCCCCACGCCCTAAACCAAGGTAAAAACTGTTACCTCCGGCGGACAAGCCAGCCGACCTGGAAAGTAAGTCCCCAGACCCCGGTTAACGTAGAGCTGGTTTTTCCCCACCCGATGCAAACCCCTAGCCCACTCCCAGTGGTCCACCACATTACTACACTCGCGGATGAAGGGGATCATAAATTGTAGAGGGCGGGGGACATATTGCCTCAAGTTGGAAACAAATAATGGTAAAGGCGTAGCATCCGGCAGGGTAATTTGACCGCCGTGGGTATGGCCAGAAAGTTGCAAATCTACCCGCCACTTTCGTAAAAACTCAGCACTATCTGGGTTGTGGGACAGGACGATCCGGGGTTGCTTGGGATTGAGTTGCTCCATAACTTGGGTGGCTTGCTTAAACTCCCTTGACCAAAAATCGGCCAAGCCGACTAGGGGTAAATTTGGGCCAAAGGGATAGGCAATTTGGTTCCATAACACGTTTATACCGATGCCTTGCAGAGCTTGGGTAATTTCTACCTGGGAACCTTTGATGTATAAGTGGTCGTGGTTGCCAAGGACTGCGTAGACTGGGCTACTTAGTTTTTTTAGGTATTGGACTAGATTGTGAATCGGGGATGGGTCATCGGTAACATAGTCTCCGGTTAAGGCCACTAGACTAGGCTGGGCAGCATTGGCTGCGCTGATTGCCTCCTCCAGTAAATCCTCCGCAAGGCGTAGCCCGTCGTAGTGCAGATCAGATAGCTGGACGATTTTGGTACCCCGCAGCTCGGTAGGCAAGTCAGGGATCAAGACTTCTAGTTGGTCTACCTGCAAAGGCTCTGATAGGATGTAGCGCATGTTACTGGGGTAATTTATGGAGGTACTTGCAAACGACTCTAGGATAACGCAGCCATGATTTTTAGCCATAGCCGAATCATTCATTTTGCAGATACCGATGCTGCAGGTGTGGTTTATTTTGCCCAGGTTTTATCCCTCTGCCACGAAGCCTATGAATCTGCTTTGGCCGAGTATGGAATTGATTTAAGGGAATTCTTTAGTTGTCCAGATTGGGCAATTCCGATCGTCCACAGCAGTGTAGATTTTTACAAGCCTCTGTACTGCGGTGATTCGATCGTAATTGCCGGGCAGCCCCGCCAGACCAGTAACCACAGCTACACGATTAGTTATCAAATTCATGTCCAAGGAGTCCTAGCTGCCGAGGGGGTAACTAAGCATGTTTGTATTCACCCCCAAAGGCGGCAGCGCCAAGCCCTACCAGGGCTGATTAGTGCTTGGCTGGCTCAGTTTAGTCAGGCCTAGACTAGTTCAGCGGCATGTTGCCGATACCAGTCGATCGTATTACGTAGCCCCTGGCGGAACTCCATTTCTGCCGTGAATCCGAAGGCTTGTTTGGCTCTTGCGGTATCCAGGCAACGGCGTGGCTGGCCATTGGGCTTGTCGGTTTGCCAGACAATCTCCCCAGGAAACTCCATCAATTCACAGATTAGGGTAATCAAATCCTTGATCGAGATTTCAGAGCCAGTACCCAGGTTAACTGGTTCTGGGTCATCGTAGAGTTGGGTGGCCATGGCAATACCTCTGGCTGCATCCACCGAGTAAAGAAATTCCCTAGTCGGGCTACCATCACCCCACACGGGGATAGTTTTATCACCCCGTTGGCGAGCTTCGTACACTTTACGGATTAGAGCTGGAATTACATGGGAACTACGGGGATCAAAGTTATCCTCAGGGCCGTAGAGGTTAACAGGTAATAGATAGACCCCATTAAATCCATATTGCTGACGGTAGGATTGCAGTTGAACTAGCAGGGCTTTTTTAGCTATGCCGTAGGGCGCATTTGTTTCTTCAGGGTAGCCGTTCCAGAGATCGTCTTCTTTGAATGGCACAGGGGTGAATTTAGGGTAAGCGCAGATGGTGCCTACGCACACAAATTTTTTTACCCCGGCTTGGTAGGCACTGTGGATGAGCTGGGTACCCATCATCAGGTTGTCGTAAAAGAGTTCGGCGGGCTTTTCACGGTTTAGACCAATACCACCCACGTGGGCGGCTAGGTGAATTACCACATCCTGTTGATCTACGGCCCGCTGGCAGGCTTCCAAGGTACGTAGGTCGTAGTCGCGCGATCGCACCACCTTAATTTTGTCTGGGTTTGCCCCCCTTGCCACCAACTGGGCAATTACCTGCTTACCCAAAAAGCCAGCCCCACCGGTAACCAGAATCCGTTTATCAGTCAGATCTAAACTAGCCATACTTCAATATCCCTAGTCCACAGCACTGCCTACTTCTTGGCGAATATAGGCATTATCTTCGGTGTATTTGCCTACAGTTGGTAAACCCAAAGCCTTGAGGTCTGCATCCACCATCAAATGAACAAGCTCCTCAAAAGTCACTGTCGGCTGCCAGCCTAATTTTTCCTTTGCCTTGGTAGGATCCCCAATCAGGATATCCACCTCTGCTGGACGTAGATAACGGGGGTCAAAGTCTACGTAGTCAGACCAGTTGAGATTGACATAGCCAAAGGAAATATCTAGAAACTTACGGATTGAGTGGGTTTCTCCAGTGGCGACCACATAGTCATCGGGTTTATCCTGCTGGAGCATTAGCCACATGGCCTTGACATAATCCTTGGCGTAGCCCCAGTCGCGCTGGGAGTCTAGGTTCCCTAGGTAAAGTTTTTTCTGCTTGCCGGCCACAATCCGGGCGATCGCCCTAGTAATTTTCCTGGTCACAAAAGTTTCCCCCCGGCGCGGGCTTTCATGGTTGAACAAAATACCATTACAAGCAAACAGATTATAAGACTCCCGATAATTCACCGTTTGCCAATGGGCATAAACCTTAGCGCAGGCATAGGGACTACGGGGATAAAAAGGAGTAGTTTCCTTCTGGGGAATTTCCTGCACCTTACCGTACATTTCCGAAGAGCCAGCCTGGTAAAACCGTACCTCAATCCCAGTACGCTGCTGATAGTCCCGGATCGCCTCTAAAAGACGCAGAGTACCCATACCCACAGCATCAACCGTATACTCCGGTGAATCAAAGCTCACCCGGACGTGGGACTGGGCCCCCAAATTATAAATTTCCACTGGTTGTACAGCCTCCAGAAGACGGCGCAGGGTTGTGCCATCAGTCAAATCCCCATAGTGGAGACGCATCACTACCCCTTCATCGTGGGGGTCTTCATAAATATGGTCGATACGATCAGTATTAAAAGTCGAAGTCCGACGAATAATACCGTGCACTTCATAGCCCTTCTCCAGAAGTAACTCAGCCAGATAGGAGCCATCTTGACCCGTAATACCAGTAATCAGTGCGCGCTTGCGTTGCGTCGTCATTGTCAGTTTCCCTTAGAGCAAATTCAAAGTTTCAAGCAAATTTGAGGTTGCAGCACAACCCGTACATCAGATGTACCCAATTTACACCCGGAAATCAGTACCAAAAGCCAAGTGTGAGTAACTCCCAAATTAACCGATATTCTCCCAGATGTCCTCAGAATAGACTAAAAATTTTCCTAAGCATCTAGACAGAGCACACATAGTAGAAGAGTGTCACTCCCACAGAGTAACACTCCAGAAAATCATAGCAATTTTTAATTTAGGTCTAGTATGCTCCATTATTTTTAGTAAAAAGTACCACTCCAATAGTTTTGAAGACAAGCCATAGATCAATCCAAAAATTACGTTGATTCACATAGTAGACATCCATCAAAACACGACGTGGGTAAGGAATATTATTGCGCCCTGAGACTTGCCACAACCCAGTAATTCCGGGACGAATTGTCAGTACCTTATTGATGTGGTACTCGTACTTAGCTAATTCTTCAGGTACCAGCGGCCTGGGGCCAACCACGCTCATATCACCTTTGAGGACATTCCAAAACTGAGGAAACTCATCTAGGCTAGTTATTCTCAGGAACTTGCCAATCCAGGTTACCCGGGGATCATGGCGGAGTTTGAAATTATCTTCAAATTCAGCCCGGCATTGGGGAGAAGTGGCTAGCATATTCTGCAATACTTCCTCAGCATTGACGACCATGGTTCTGAATTTGATACAACCAAAATGCTTGAAATCCTTGCCAACCCGCTCTTGGACATAAAATATTGGGCCAGGGGAACTTAAGGCAATTAGAAGTGCCAAAATTAAATACACTGGCGAAAAGAAAACCAAGACGAACAAGGAAAATACAACATCAAACAGACGTTTGACAGTTGCTCCATCTAGAAATGGCTCAGCTTTGGCTCGATGCTTACGCAACCTCAGGGGCTGAAAGCTTCTTTTTGCTAAAGCTTGCAGGATTCTAGCGGAGGTAAGTTGGCTTTCGACAGTCATCTTACTCCTTCACTTCACACCACACAGTCCAGATCATAAATCACTTGTGTATCTTGCCTATAGGATTTGCAGGCCAAGAGGCAAAATTTTTTTCTTCCTGGGCAGATCGAGCTTGCCGCTGACAGTCTTCTACAAAACCGAGGTAGTGCTGAGTAAAGACTTGGTTGCTAAATTTAGCTGCGTGGACATGGGCGACCTCTGGGACAAATTGGTGATAGTTGTCTTCTAGGTACTCCACGGCAGCCACTAGGTCAGCTTCAGTTTGTCTGTGAAACAATAGACCGGTTGCTTGGCTGGGATGTTGCCTTATGTCTTGAACAGTTTCTAGGGCACCACCTGCACCGTATGCAAGGACTGGAGTTCCGCAGGCTTGGGCTTCTACCAAAGCGATGCCGAAATCTTCAGTTGCTGCATAGACAAAGGCTTTAGCTCGACCCATGTAGGCTTCAACAATGTGATTAGGCTGATACCCTAGTAGGGTAACATTAGGCTGAGCAATTTTACTAATTGACTTCATTTCTGGGCCGTCGCCGATGATTACCAAGGGCCGCCCCAGTTGATTGAAAGCCCGAACGATTAGGGATACACGTTTGTAGCTGACTAATCGGGAAACAACTAGGTAGAAGTCTTCTTTTTGGGGGTTGAGGGGGAATCTGGCTGTGGCTACGGGTGGGTAGATGACCGTAGATGATCGCCGGTAGTAGCGCCAAATGCGGCGGGCGGTGTGGTAGGAGTTGGCGATGAAGTGGTCTACTCGGTTGGCGCTGAGGGTGTCCCACTGGCGGAGTTTGTGTAGTAGGTAGCGGGTGTATAGTCCGGGTATTCCTCGACCTAGGGGGCTGGCTTTTAGGTAGTCGAAGGTGAGATCCCAAGCGTAGCGCATGGGGGTATGGCAGTAGCAGATGTGCAGTTGGTCTGGGCTGGTCAGGATTCCTTTGGCAACCGCATGGGAGGAGGAAAGGATGGTTCCGTAGGAGCGTAGGTCTAGCTGTTCGATCGCAATCGGTAAAAGCGGCAGATATTTTTGTACCCCTTTTTTAGCTAGGGGGAATTTTTGTAGGAAAGTTGTGCCAATCTTACGGCCGTAGAGATAGCTGTGGGGGTTGGTGGACTCAAAATCAATTAAGGCATAGACATCGGCTTGAATATGGTTGAGGATTTCTTTGACTACTAGTTCCGAGCCGCCGGTGGCGTGGGGAGTCAACCACTCATGGACTAGGGCGTATTTCATGGGGCGGGGCTTGATTAAGGGCTGTGGATTTAGTGAGCTAAACTAAATAAACCATAAGTTGATGTTGCTTGAGCTGGTTTATCGAGGCGGGATTGGTTTGGATGGTATTAATTTTAGGCGGGCCGGAGGCTCTGAAATCCTGGGGGTCTGCGATCGCCTGGCTATGGGCATGGATAGTTTGTCGATCACAAGGCATCTACTGCCACTGGTCTAATCAAGCTGCCAACACAATCTATTGGTTTAGATTCGCAGAAAACGTTTCTGATTGTTACGTACAATTCAATTAGCTGATCTTCTTTGTGGATAAACTGTTGCCCTGATTAGATTTGCTATTTGTATATTGGGCTGGGTAGCATGAGCGATCGTATCCGAGTTGGTCTAATCGATGCAGATCCAATCTGGCAGTTGGGTTTGTACACCGCCTTGGCAGAGTTTAGTCAGCTACAAGTTACCCTAGTTAATCTAGAAGAGCCGCAGGAGGTTGATCTGATTATTTGGGGTATCCCTGACTGGAACTATGCCGTGCGTCTGACTACCTGGCCTAGAGGGATAATTTTAGTGATAACTCCTGGAGCCACAGCCGAGCAACTCCAACAGATGAGCAGCCTAGGAATTAGGGGTCACTGGCAGAGGGGGCAATCGCTGGAAACTTTGGTGGCTGCCATCGAGGAGGTAGCCAAGGGCGGTAGCTTCTGGAGCGAACCCCAGCCCAATCTCCTCCCGGTGTTGTATCGCCAAGCACAGGCTGGGTTAGGGCAAATTATCCTAAGTTTACAGACGATCGAACGATACCTAGAAACCACCTCCGGTTGGAGCAGGTTATTTTGGTTGGGGCGCAGACGGGAACTCCAAACCGCAGCTTGGTTGGTCCAACAGCTACTACCCATCAATGCCCAGCCAGCACCTAGGCTAGTTGCAGAACCAGCAGAATTGGTAAAACCAGCAGAACTAACTGTTAGCCCCCAGTGGGGCCTACAGCCTAACTTGGAAGGTAGTTTAAACAACCTAACGAGGATTCCCCTCGAAATTGATATCCTTGCCGAAGCCAAAAAAAGACAACTCCTCTACATGGTTTGGGAAAAATTCCAAGCGACTTGCCAGTCTCTAGCCGAGGCAGGGGTTAGCCAAAAGCAACTGAGCACCAAAAAATCTCAAATTCTTATGGATCTATGGCAAGCGGTTACTGTGGATTATATTGGCCGCTACACCACTGCTAAGATAGCTAATGCCGAAGTTGAGTTGGTGCCTAGGCTACTACTGGCCGAGGAGCAGATGCTTATCCTGAACCAGATTCCTGGTGTGGAAGACCTGCTGGGATATTTGATTAATCATTCTCCAGTGACGATCGACAACACCACCTATGCCCACGGCAGCCCCGAAGCCATAGCCCGCGCCGAACTGCTCCTAGAGAACCTACTCATCCAAGTAGCCAACGCAGTAATGCAGCCCCTGCTCAACAACTTCGCCGATCTAGAAACCATTAAACAAAACTTTTATGACTACCGGCTGATCTCCACCAGAGAAATCACCAAACTCCGTAACAATTTAGCCTGGAAGTATCGCTGGGAATACCTTTGGATTAACCCCAGGCTAATTTTTGAAAGCAGCTATCGCCTGTGGGCCTTCAGTAGTAATGGTATCCGGACAACAATCATCTATGCCCCCCGCTACCAAGAACTGAATCAACTTAAGGGTTGGCAGTATTGGGTCACCTTGGGTTTAGAATTTCAAGATGCCATTGCCCCCGGACTACAAATAGTATTTTCTTGGCTGGGCAGGTGGCTAGTGTTTATTTTGACCCAGGTCATTGGTAGGGGTTTAGGGCTAATCGGCCGAGGCATCTTACAGGGGATTGGTAACTCCCTACAAGATTTAGGACGAGACTCCAGAAAGAACAAGCTTTAGTGATCCGATGGATACCTTACCATCGTCTGTATTGGCCACCATTAACATAAAATGAACTCTGTCGGGTTGTGCATACGATTCACACCATGCAAGAACAATGCAGGCCCAATCTGTATTCAGCTACTCCTACCACCTATGGATATTAAGTCCCTAATCCGCGATATTCCTGACTTTCCCATCCCAGGGATTTTGTTTAAAGATATTACTACCCTGCTCAAGGAACCCAATGGACTACAGGTGGTAGTCGATCGTCTCACCACAGAACTTGTCGCCAAAAACATCCAAATCGACAGCATTGTTGGCATTGAATCCCGGGGATTCATTTTTGGGTCTGCCCTGGCCTACAAGCTAGGTCTGGGCTTTGTACTAGTCCGCAAACCGAAAAAACTACCCGCGGCTGTCCACCATGTGGAATACGAATTGGAGTATGGCAAAGACCGCCTGGAAATGCACCAAGATGCCCTTGCTCCTGGTAACCGAGTCTTAATTGTGGATGACCTATTGGCTACCGGTGGTACCGCTGCCGCCACATCTAAGCTGGTGAGTAAGGCGGGGGCGACCTTGGCGGGCTATGGCTTTGTAATTGAATTAACCGATTTGCAAGGCCGCCAAAAACTAGCTGATGCTCCGGTAATTAGCCTAGTAGAATACTAAAGTTTTAGGTTGTCATGGGGAATAATGCACTGGGTGTCTGGGGCGGATGGGTCAAGGCGGCCTTGATCAGTGAAACGAGCTTGTATGTTGGTAAACGGGTTATTCAGGCTCTAATTACGCTGCTATTGGTTTCTTTTATTAGTTTTGTGATTATCCAGTTAGCACCGGGGAGTTATTTGGATACTTTGCAGCAAAATCCAAAGATTTCACCGGAGCGGATCGAGGAGGTGCGGCGACAGTTTGGCTTGGATAAATCTTTACTGGAGCAGTATTGGTTGTGGTTGGTGCAGGTGCTGACTAGGGGTAATTTTGGGACTAGTTTTGTTTACTTTCGTCCCGTGTCGTCGCTTTTAGCAGAGCGGGTGCCGGCAACTTTGCTGTTGTCGATCGCTTCAATTGTGGTTACTTGGTCGATCGCAATTCCCCTGGGGATCATTGCTGGGGTCAACCAAAACAAATGGCCCGATAAAATACTCCAGGTAATCAGCTATGCTGGCCAAGGCTTTCCCAGTTTGATTACAGCGTTACTGCTGTTGATTATTGCTCAAAACACATCGCCGCTTTTTCCGGTCGGGGGAATGACGAGCATCAACCATAAAGATCTAAACTGGCTAGGCAAGGTCTTAGATATCGGCTGGCATTTAATTTTGCCGACCATTGCCCTGAGTATTACCAGTTTTGCCGGACTCCAGCGGTTAATGCGGGGGCAACTTTTAGACGTGCTACGCCAGGAATATATCCAAACAGCCAGGGCCAAGGGGCTACCAGAACGTCGGGTAATTTACATCCATGCCCTGCGAAATGCAATCAATCCAATGATTACCCTGCTGGGATTTGAATTTGCTAGTTTACTCAGTGGTGCTTTTATCACTGAATCTTTTTTCAACTGGCCAGGTTTGGGGCGATTGATTCTCCAGGCGGTGAGTGCTAGGGATATTTACTTAGTGATGGGAAGTTTGATTATGGGAGCGGTCATGTTAATTATTGGGAATTTAATGTCGGATTTGTTGTTGAAGTTTGTGGATCCGCGAATTAGGTTAGAGAACTTGCAATAAATCCATGGACTCTCTTGTTGCTCATTTTCAATTGATGGCTCGGTACAATAGCTTGGCTAACCAGGCATTGTATGGTGCGTGTGTCCGGTTAGATGAGGTGGAATTAAAGCGGCGACGGCCAGCGTTTTTTCGCAGTATTTATGGCACACTGAATCATATTTTGGTGGCTGATCGGATTTGGCTTGATCGCTTTAGCGGCAAGGTCGTTCCCCCCATGAACCTAGACACAATTCTCTATGCCAATTTAGATGAGTTGCAAACCGCCAGAGGCATGGAAGACCAACGGATTATCGAGTTTACTCAACAGTTATTAAATCCGGAGTTTCTAAACTGTAGGATTCCTTACACCAATAGTGCTGGTGATAACTATGAAGATGTGGGTTCAGTATTGTTGGCACACTTTTTTAACCATCAAACCCATCACCGTGGCCAAATTCACGACATGCTGATTCAGACTCCCATAACTCCACCTAGCCTGGATCTACATAGGTTAATCAATCCCTAGGAATTTTTTTGGTGGTTGGAACTGCATTGGGTGTAGCAAAGTAATTACCAGGTAATTATCGGGTTGAAGAGTTGTCTGAAAATTTGAACCGGCCTTGGTCGCTAAAACATCTATGGCAGGGGGATTTGGCGGAGGTTTTAGGTCTGCCGGGGGTGGCTGTGCAGTTGAGCCGATCGCAGGGGGATTTGAGCTATCGATGTGCGATCGCCTTTAGCCTAGGTAAAGCTGGAGGCAATCACTTGAGCGCACCCAGCACCATCGCCACTAAAATCGCTAGCCAGTTACCCCAGTATCAGCTAGAGGTAGTCGCCGATGGCCTATTAATTTGGCGGGTACCAGCCCAGCAAATGGCTCGATGGCTAGCACAATTTAGCCCCTTGATTACCCTCCAGCCTGGTACAACTAATGAGCTTAGGGACGATTTATTTAAGATTCAGTATGCCCATGCCCGTTGTTGCGCTCTTTTAGGCTGGGCCGAGCAACTCAACTTGGCCACGGTTAGCCCCCAATTCCAGATTACCAGTCCAATTCCTTGGCTGATCGCAGGACAGCTTTTTTGCCAGCATCCCGCGGAATTTCAGCTACTGCACCAGTTGGTGACCACGGTGGATCAATGGCCGGCTGATTGGTTGACCCTAGGCCACAGACTCAGCACCGCTTGGGAAGAGTTTTTTACCCATTGCCGCATCTTTGACCCCACTTTACCCAGGGATTTGGTGCTAGCCAGGTTGGGGGCGATCGCCATTACCCGTTGGTTGCTGCAGGGATGTCTAGCTAATTTGGGAGCAGCCATCCCCCAAGAAATCTAGGAAAACCTTGATATAGATTTCAGATACAGCACCTTTCATATCAAGGAAAGACATCTCTATTTTTGAAATCCTTGCTAGGTAATGGCTTTTGATGAGGCGGCAGCCACGATCTCATCAAAAATTGCTGTAGATTAGGCTGAATCCATAAACCTCAAGTAACGTCAGCCCGGGGGCATTGATCCAACAAAGCTCGGCTGAAATCAAGCAATGTCGTTGCCAAAATGACTAAATTGGCAACGGGAGCATCCGGTTTCTAGCTTATCCCAAACTCGCGTTAAAGTAGGTCTAAAGCAGTGGCCAGGCTAACCAAGTAATCATCCCAGCAGGGTTCAGGGCTAAGGCCAGTTAAATTTAAGGCAATATCTAGGCTAATGGCCTCCATGTCCACCGCTGCGAAAAACTCTCCTAGGGCTTCCAGGTCGCGGCTATTGAGGGGAATCAGGGGAGCCGCATAGCCATTGTGGTGTACCTGATGAACATGGGTTGTTTCAATGGTCGCACTGTAGGCAACTAGCTGGGCATACAACACGGCACTACCATCATGGCCATGGGAAATTGCAGCAGATAGCATCTGACTCCCTTATCGGCAGGTGAATAAATTTGTAGATGCCCTGAATAACGCGTGAAGAACCTTAACAAATCTTGCCTGGGGAAAGAATGTAGATTGTGATACAAAGACAATACATGTTAATTGTATTAATATTTTTCTCTGATCACCAAATATTTAGCGTATGTTAACTGTTGTACTAATTGTGTTAGAGGCTATCCGCCCATTTTTGGGACTAATTTGCTTGATTAGTGCTTGGTTGATTTTGGCATTATTAGTTCTCAGCGTGTGGAGATTTCTCATAGAGGGCTGGGCGAGGGTTAGACATCTCCATCAAATTCCCTGCTCTGGGTGCCAGTTTTTTACGGGAGATTATCGATTGAAGTGTACTATTCATCCAGCGATCGCCAATTCTGAAGAGGCGATCTACTGTGCTGATTTCCTTCAGAGGAAAGGGATTAGAGGCTAAAGTCCATGGTGGGTAATTAAAAATCAACCACCTTGCAGAGGTCTACTGGAGCAATGACCAAGTAAAGGAAGCCTCTAGGTCTTGGTATGGGGTAAATAGCCATTAATCCTCCCCGCGCCATATTCACTCCAAGCTTTCTGGGTGGTAGCAGTATGAGGCCACCAATCGCACTGACCAGACTCCGGTGGCGATAATGTCAAATTTTCGGGGTACTTTTGAGTTGGTCGATCACCGACTCAATGATGGGTAATGCAAAGCCAACCAGCGGGCGATCGCCCGTCTGCGATTGACTACGCTGATTTTGCAGATGCACTAAACTTTGCACTCCAAAGATTCTTTGAAATAGGTTCAGCTAATTTTATCAACAGAGATTTAAGCAAGGAATGGCCACAGCAGGTAATACGCTTGAGAAAGCTTGGAAAAACTTCTAAAACGATCGAGGCAAGCTGGCTCGGCTCATAGTGATGCCTGGCTACCACTTGGCACTCTTCCATCCCAGCTGATTTCAAGCCGTCTAGGTACTCCCTCTCAGAGATAACTCCACCGCCACATGCTGCATTCAATAAGCCACTCCGCCTAACCCACCATGGGAGTTTATCAGCCACAATATCAGATATCAGGATTCGTCCATTTGGTTTTAATACCCGTGATATTTCCTTAAACACCTGCTGCTTACTTTGAGACAGATTGATAACACAATTCGATATAACCCAGTCGATCGAATGTGATTCGACTGGCATACTCTCAATTTCCCCCTTACGAACTTCTACGTTATTAAAAGCAGCCGTTCTCTTCTTTGCTAGGGCAATCATGTCATCATTTATGTCAAGCCCAATGACCTTACCATTTTCTCCGACTCGCTCAACTGCCAAAAGCAGGTCTAATCCAGCACCACAACCTAGATCAAGGACAGTCTGGCCGGGTTGAACATCGCTAAATGCAAGTGGGTTGCCACAACCAAAGGAGTGCTTTTCAACCCCTGCTGGTAAATTGGCCAATTCAGCCTCAGAATAGTCTGCGAATTTTGCATTACCTGTGTTTGAAACTACGGTGTTAGCGTCTTCCTTTAACGCCTTTGAGTACTCGGATAGTATCTTGCTTTTGTATTCTTCCATGATCTTATCCTTCTAACTTTTCCGTGATGAGCCTGGATTTTTGTTTGGGACGAGGAGAAACAGACAACTAACTCTTGAACTCACCCGCTACCAGCAGCTTCTACTAATAATCGTAGCCCAGGGTTGGGCGCGGTATTTTGTTATATTGTGCAAATTTTTCCACCGATCGCTTCTGCCACCCACAAGTGCCCCTTTACCAAAAACCCTGCACAACTCTGGAGTTGGTAATATAAAGGCTTAATTGAGCGGGATCACCTCGAACATCCACCGACAACCTCTGTGCCGTCCGCACCAGCGCAGTGGCTGCTGGCGCTGGGTAACCTGAATCAATAGCTGCAATGAAACATTGAAGCAGGCGATCGTCTTCAACCATTACTGTTAAATAATCGGGTTAAAATTGGATGCCTGCCACAGAACTTTGCCCTGACGCACAGTGAGCAGCACATCTTCCGGTGTCACCCGCGTCACGATTGAGGCAGGAATGTGTTGACTGGAGCGTAAATGGGGTTGGTGAAAATTGAGAATGACAAAGTCAGCAGGTAAGCCCGTTTCTAAATATCCATAGGTGTCTCCACCCAAAACCGTACGGATATTGCTTGTCACCAGTTTGAGAATTGTTTGGGGGGCAGGTTGTTTGGCATCCCCAAACTGACTTTTTGCTAGCTTATAGGTGAAATCCAATTCGGCAAACAAGTTTGGGCTATTCAGCAAGCCATTATCGGTGCCCAACAGGAGATTTGCCTGACTTTGCAACAACGGGGCGATCGGCGGTAGCGGTAAACCCAGATTGGCATTGGCGCGGGGGTTGAGAACCACATTGACGTGGTTTTGAGAGAGCCGTTGGATGTCCTCCTGGTTGGCAACAGTGGCATGGATAACCAAGTGGGGGTGGTAGAGGTCTAACGCCCGTTCCAGGTCTCCCCGTCCGGTAATCGCCAAACTCATCTCCCGGTAGCCCTCATTTTCTAAACAGTGAATGGCACGCAGTTTCTGTTGCTGAGAGGTTATTTGGTAAATCTCTTTCCAGGCGGCATCGGTCAGGTCGTTCATGGTACTTTCCGAAAAACCATCGGCGATCGCCAGCACATCTTTTAATTCAGCGATCGCCTCGATCGACAGAGCTGCTTCGTTTTGCTGCAACTCCGATTCGGTGAACGGGAGCTGATTGAACTGCCCTAAAATAATCGATCGCACGCCCGTTGCCTCGGATGCGCGCCGCAACAGTTGTGCCCCGTAAACCCCCTGCTCTCGAAAATCGATATGACCGATCGTTCCAGTCCGGGCCATGTAGTGCAGATGGTTAGTAATCTGCGTTAGGTGTTCGGCTTCCGGTTGTTTGGCGAGTTTGCGATATTTATAGCCATTGGGTCTAAAAAAACCTTCTTCCAGGGTCAAACCCGTTGCCCCATCCGGTGCACAGGCATCACCCATGTGTGTGTGACTGTTATACATTCCGGGCATGATCACCAAGGTACCCTTGTCAATGGCTAAACGGGGTTCACCCAGTTCAAGGGTAGTGATCGTGTCACCTTTCACCGCAAATCGGCGGCAGTAGTGTGGTTCCAGACCGCTCCCCTGTAAGACAATACAGTCGGCAAATTCCAGCATGATATTGGAAAAGGTTACTTGGTGAGCGATCGCCTAGGCATGATCTTAACTAGAAGTGTATATAAGATAGCCGCAACAATAATTCCATTAATGGGAGGCACTCCAAAGGATATTTGCCCTGAAACAAAGGCCGTCGTTGCAGCCACAACATAGGCGATCACACCCGCCCAATTAAATGCGGGCAATGGAGATTCTAAGCTCGGAAATTCGCCTTGACGGTAGAGCCAAAAATCAGCCATGACGATGCCACCAACGGGAGGAATCACCGACCCCAGAAAAATCAGGTAGGGAATAACCTGGCTGTAGATACCACTGAGCGACAGAAAGTAAGCAAAGGTAGCACCACCCAGCACAAACAGGGTGCGCTTACTGGTACGGAAGAAGTTTGCCCCTGCCATTGAAAAGGCATAAATGGTATTGTCCTGAGTCGTCCAGACGTTGAGAATCAATAAAACCAAACCCAAAAATAGCAGCCCTTGCTTTGCCATCGCCTGGATAATGTCTTCTGTGCCATACACCAGCGTGCAAAACGCACCGGTAAAAACCAAGATGCCATTAATCCCCAGAAACGCCAACAGGGTACTGTTCACCGCGTTCTTGCCAGTGTCCGCAAAGCGGCTCCAATTAGTTGCCTGGGTGCCACCCGAAATGAACGTTCCAATCACAACCCCCAGACCCGCCGTAAAGCTCAAGGACTCCTTGGGCTGGATTGCCTGCAACTGAGCAAAACTCCCCCCATCTCTGATGGCGATCGTCAAACTAACGACCAACAAGACCAGCATGGCGGGAACAGCAAGGCGACTGAGCCAATCCATCGCTTTATAACCGAAGTAGGCCGTTGCACAAAACCCATAGGTAAAAATCAGCATCACCAACCAGTTGAGCGACTCTGGTAGGCCAATCAACTTATTCAAAGCTTGAGCGACAAACGCATTGGTCACGGCATACCAACCAATTTGGGTAATGCCCAAAATGAAATCAACCCAACGAGAGCCAACATTCCCAAAGCTAAATCGCGCCATCAAAACAGTCGCCAAGCCACTTTTCTGGGCAATGTAACCTAAAGCTGCACAATAGGCTCCTAAAAACACATTGCCAATCACAACCAACAGGATCAAATCTGGAAAAAATCTGAAGGACGAGCCAATTTGTCCACCCGCAATCAGGGTTGTTGAGGTGAAAGCGAAGCCCATCAGCAAAGGTGCCAGGGACCAGACCGATCGACGCACCCCAGTTGGGACAGAACTGAGGGGGTAATCTTCCCTCTGTGGTGCTTGCTCTAAAAGAGGAGGTTCAGTAATCGTACTCATTGGGAGAAGACCTCTGAATAATTGTCGGCACCAATCTTAAAGGTCTTGCATATGGGGTTGTGTGTTCTGTGCTACGAAAGATTCTGTTTATCAAAGGCGTTCATCAAGAAAACAATGAGTTGTGGACCAAATAATTGAGAGGAATGATTCTTCAATTTTGCTGTGAGGAGTTGCTGTTAAAAGGATAAAATTCTGCTGCCCTCGATCGGCAATAGCCTGGAGTAGTTGATGTCGTTGCTGCTAAGAGGTACTCCGCCCCCCTAGACGAGCACAGGTATGCGCTTCGTCCACAATCACCAAATCGGGCCAGTGGGCCAGGAAGCTGGTTCGACGGCGGTCTGATTTTGTATAATCTTAGGCTCACAATAATGTGGCGGTAATACCCGAACACACAATGGTCACTAGTTGGCAGATGGCGCTCAAGCTTACTGACTGTTCCCGATCGAATCACCACCGCATCAATGTGAAATTTCTCCCTCAGCTGCCACTGATCACAAAGATGAGGAGGACATAAAACAGCCAGTCGCTTGACTTCCCCACGATCGAGCATTTCCCTGGCAATCAGCCCCGCTTCGATCGTCTTGCCAATTCCCACATCATCCGCAATTAGCAGTCGAGTGGTCTCTAACCGCAGTGCCATGAGCAGCGGCAAAGCTGGTATGGTCGAGGACGTACTGATGCCGACAAGAGCGGTTCGCCCGGCCCCACTCTGTAGGCTCAACCGAGCCGCATAGTAGTTGAGCAGCACCATGGTCTTGAATTGCATCTGCTTTAGGAGCCGGGGTAATTTTCTCTAGTTCTAGGGGTTGATAAATGCCACAAACCTGATCTTCGTTCCCATTCAGGGGGCGTAAACGGACGACCTCAGGGATTTCTGAAGGGAGTACAACCCATTGGCGATCGCGGTAGGTAACCACAGCGCCTGGAGTCGGAGGAAAATGATTCAGCCATTCAAGCTCCTGATAGTAAGCAAAAAGAAATGGATGTACCTCTGCACTCATACACCTTTCATTTACTTTTAGAAGTAGCATCAAAAAAGTCCTCGACGTAAATCAACCCCTGGGGTCTCTTTTCAAACTCCCCCAGAATCGGTAAACACAACTACTTTTAGAACATCTGCACTAAGACAGACAGTCAAAATCCAGCTAACTGAAAATTAATCATTTGCATTTGTACTGGACGCCTGGACTTAGAAGCTAAAATCTAAGCCAAGTCAACAACCCGGAGATTCCATAACTTGGATTCTGGGCTTTTCATTTGATATGGGCGATACTGGATTTGAACCAGTGACCCCTTCCGTGTGAAGGAAGTGCGCTACCCCTGTGCCAATCGCCCGCCAAGTTAAGTAGAAGTATATTATATCAAGATCACCTTAGCTTTGTTTAGGAGCGGGGAATTTTTTGGCCAGTTCATCCCAGTTGACATTTTCATAAATTTCAAAGGGCTGGTGAATCCAGGGGTTATCCGGCAAAAATTCAACGCAATAATCGGGAGTGATAATCGAACAAGCCTTGTGCCAGAGAACAGCAGTTTTAATTTCGATGATGTCTGGATAGTTTTGCTGAAGCCATACTTGGGTTTCTTTGAGGGTGTAGCCAGAATCGAGTAGGTCATCCACCAAAAGGACATGGGAGCCAAGCTGGGTACTGGTCATGGTCAAATTTTTGGCTAAAGTTAAATTGCCGCGGGTTTTACCTTCATCGCCTGTGTAGGAGCTAGCCGACAAAATGGCCAGGGGGAGCTGGAACATCCTAGAGAAGACATCCCCGACTCTTAACCCGCCCCTAGCTAGGCAAATAATTTGGTTGAACTGCCAACCGGATTTGTAAACCTTTAGAGCAAGCTGCTCAATCAATTGGTGATACTCTGACCAAGGAACATAGAGTTCTGGCATGATAAGGCTAGAAAAATGTTTTAAGAGAATAAATATTTTAAGAGATTATGGCCGACTTTGCATCTGCGCCGGACTCAGAAAAATTAAGCTTTAGAACTAAGTTGGCTTACGGTTTAGGGGACTTGGGCCCAGCGATTACGGCTAATGTCCAGGTTTTTTATTTGATGTATTTTTTTACCAATGTGGCTGGTCTAAATGCGGGTTTGGCTAGTGTGGTGCTGCTGATTGGCAAGATTTGGGATGCGGTTAATGATCCAATCGTGGGAGTCTTGAGCGATCGCACCAAGTCCCCCTGGGGTCGGCGGCATCCCTGGATGTTTTGGGGGGCAATTCCTTTTGGTTTAAGTTTTTTGCTGCAATGGCTAATTCCTAAGTTCAGCAACAATCCTAGTACAAACCAGTGGGGACTATTTTGGTATTACGTACTGATTGCAGTTGTTTTTAATACTTTCTTTACGGTTGTTAATTTGCCTTACACGGCTTTGACCCCAGAGCTTACCCAGGATTACCATGAGCGCACTAGCCTAAATAGCTTTCGGTTTAGCTTTTCGATCGCAGGCAGTATTTTATCTCTGGTGTTAGCACTGTTGATTTTTAATATCAAAATCGATCCAGTGCAGCAATTTTTAATTTTGGCGATCGTTTGCACAGTCCTCTCAGTATTGCCACTTTACTTGTGCATTTGGGGTACCCGTCAGCGGGTAGCTATTACTGAGGCCAGACGAAATCTTCAAGAAATTGAAGAACCAATACCAATATCTACTCAGCTCAAAATCGCCTTTAGCAATCGACCTTTTTTGTTTGTGATTGGGATTTATCTTTTTTCGTGGCTAGCCTTACAAATTACAGCAACGATCGTCCCCTACTTTGTAATCAATTGGATGCAACGTCCTCCTGGTGAATCATCCCTGGTGGCTTTGGCAGTGCAGGGAACTGCGCTACTGATGCTGTTTGTTTGGGATGCAATTAGCCACCGTTACAGCAAAAAAGTAGTTTATTACCTGGGGATGAGCCTGTGGATCATTGCCCAAGCCGGGTTATTTTTTGTCCAGCCCGGTCAAGTAGCCTTGCTCTACAGCTTGGCGATCTTAGCGGGCTTTGGGGTATCAGTAGCCTACCTGATTCCATGGTCAATGATGCCAGATGTAATTGAGTTAGACGAGCTGCAAACCGGCCGCCGCCGCGAGGGGATTTTCTACGGATTTATGGTTTTACTCCAAAAGGTAGGGCTAGCCCTAGGGTTGCTTCTAGTCGGGCAGGCCCTGGAAGTTTCCGGTTTTGTGGAACAGGTAGCTGGGCAACCTACCCCCAACCAGCCCGCTTCGGCACTATTAGCAATTCGAGTTGCGATCGGGCCGCTGCCTATGTTGTCTTTACTACTGGGGCTGGTTTTAGCCTATTTTTATCCAATTTCACGGGAGGTGCACGCGGAAATCCTCCTCAAACTACAGGAACGTCGCCGCCAAGCTGGTCAATCCCTAGACGACTTAGTTTGAGCGATGGGCTGCATGAAGCAATCACCCGGAGGGCTAGGACTTACGTATCAGGTGCGTTGGACAAATTGCCGCTAGATTCAAAGTCTCCGATAAGTTTGGTTTGCACGAAATACCAGTTCACCTCTAAAAGCAGTCCGATTGGCGTGTCTGCAATCACAAAGCAAGGGAGGGGAGCCTAATTAGTCAAGCTATCAAAAAATGAGTTGCTAAGGGAGTGGAACCGGGCAGAGTTGAACTGCCGTCCGCCTTGGGTATTGACTTACCGCTCCTTCACAGGCTTAGCGACTTTGACCCTTGCCGCGGGGATCACCCTTTATCCCGGATGACAGGATGCTTTGGTAGTTTCTTAACCAGCTAGCGACCAAAGACGACCAGCTGGGGCATCCGTTGGGGGTTGGTCTATAGTCCTTAACGGAGTCAAACTACAGACGCTCGAACCTTTTTAATGAGGCTATTAGGCTACAGCGGCAGCCTTACGAGCAAAAGGAACAATGTTGTTCGCACTTACTTTTTTTTGAGCTTTGGATTTGCGAGAGGAAGCTCACTCTCGACCTGAATCACAGTATAGCGTTCGCCAAAACGTCGAAGCCATTACGGTCCCTTGATTAAGCCAATTATAGCTCAAACTATCCTGAAAGGCGATCGCCAAAGCCAATGATTCTTGGCTGCTGGATGGTCACTACCGCCCAGTGGATATGTCAGAATTGTTAACAAATCTATACTCGGCTAGTTGGATTTTTACTAAATCTAGAAATCCTGAAGATACTTCAAACTGAGAGGACACTTTATGCAACGCCGTCGCTTCCTACAATGGCTGGGACTAGGTACGATCGCCGCTAGTTTAGCAGTGGTCATGGATAAGCTGGGGGCGATCGCTGCTCCAGTCAATACCGTTAGCTTGCAATCCATTTATCAAGCCAGTAGCAGTGCTCATCTACGCTACCTAGCTTTTGCAGATCAGGCTGCCCAGGAAGGCTACTTTACTGCGGCTTCCCTATTCCAAGCTGCGGCCATGGCCGAGCAAATTCATCTGGATAATTTAGCTAAAGCCATGGGGCGCAGCGGAGTTACTCCCGCAGCCCAAGCGGCAGTACCAGTGGTGGCTAGCACCGAGGAGAATCTGGTGGCGGCCCTCCAAGCTACTCAGCAAGAGATTGTGGCTTGCCAGCAATTGGCTAAATCTGGTGGTGTAGTGATCCAAGAGGTGCTGGAGTCGAAGCGATCGCTAGAGCAGCTCTACCAAGAGGTCAAAGCTGAATTAGGCCAAGAAATTGATCCCCGCAAGAGCGTCTTTTTTGTCTGCTCAGTCTGTGGCTACACAACCCGCAGCTTACCGAATTATTGCCCCGACTGCGGCGTAAGCTCAGACCAATTCAGAAGAGTGCAAAGATAGGTAAATAATTCCATGGAACGTCGTAAATTTTTATCTTGGGTTGGTTTAGGCTGGCTGGCTAGCTCTTTGCCTGTGGCCCTGGCCGCTTGCACCCCTGAAGCTCCCCCAGCAGCTAGCCCGTCTCCAGCAGCCCAAAAACCTGCCAGCCCTGCTTCCCCTAGCCCCGCCCAACCGACTGCTGGGTTTATTCAAGTAGGTACAGTTGCTCAATTGGATGCCGGGCCAATCGTTGATCCCAAATCTCCTTTGGGGCCGATCGCCGTGGTTAGAGCTGCGGGCAAGGTGGTTGCCCTCGATACCACTTGTCCCCATAAGGGTTGTGTGACAAGTTGGCAGGCGGCCCAAAGTCAGTTTGTTTGCCCTTGCCATGCGGCTACATTCACTGCCGATGGCACCTTTGTCAAAGGGCCTACCCAACAATCTCTGAAGGCCTACGAAGCCAAGGTCGAAGGCAGTTCTGTGTTAGTCCGCGCCAAGGCCTAGACTTTATTTGCAATTTATCTCAGTCTAGTTGGTGGAGTATTTACCCCCAGATTGGGGGTAATTTTTTTTATTAGACCTCTTGCACAGATCCCTCAAAGCAGCATGGTACTGTTAGGAGATTGTTAGGCTCCAGCTAATTACGCAAGAGGTCTATTGATTGAGTTTGAGTACAGCCATAAAAGCTGATTGGGGCACATCCACAGTACCGATCGCTTTCATGCGCTTTTTGCCCTTGGCTTGTTTTTCTAAGAGTTTTTTCTTGCGGGTGATGTCGCCGCCATAGCACTTGGCTAATACATCTTTACGCAGAGCTGGAATGTGCTCGCTGGCGATAATTTTAGCGCCGATCGCCGCTTGGATTGGCACCTTAAATTGGTGGCGGGGAATTAACTCCTTAAGCTTTTCCGTCAGGCTCCGGCCTACACCGTAGGCTTGATCGCGATGGACGATCGTAGCTAGGGCATCCACTGGGTCGCCATTGATCATGATATCCAAACGGACTAGGGGACTCTCTCGGTAGCCAATCAGTTGGTATTCCATGCTGGCATAGCCACGGGAGCGAGATTTGAGTTGATCAAAGAAATCTGTAACTACCTCAGCTAGAGGAACTTCATAAATTAAAGTAGTCCGCCCAGCTGTGGGGTATTTCATATCTTTAAAGATGCCCCGGCGATTTTGGCACAGTTCCATCAGCGACCCCACGTAGGTTTCTGGGGTAATGATGTCGAGGACGACGTAGGGTTCTTCAATTTTGATGCGATCAGTGGGAGCAGGCAGGGTACTAGGATTATCCACGTAGATAACTTCACCTTTGGTAGTGGTGACTCGATAGACTACTGAAGGGGCAGTGGTAATCAAGTCTAGATTATATTCCCGTTCAAGCCGCTCCTGGACGATCTCCATGTGCAAAAGCCCCAAGAAGCCACACCGGAAGCCAAAACCCATGGCACTGGAAGTCTCTGGCTCGTAAGATAGGGCCGCATCATTGAGTTTAAGCTTGTCGAGGGCTTCGCGCAGGTCTGGAAACTGGTCAGCATCGGTGGGGAAAAGTCCACAGAAAACCATCGGTTTAGCCTGGGTATAGCCGGGTAGGGGTTCTGAGGCGGGCTTGTAGGCCAAGGTGATCGTATCGCCGACCCGCGCATCCGTAACGGCTTTAATAGCTGCTGCTAAATAGCCCACTTCTCCGGCATGGAGTTCGTCTACTTGGACTTGGTTGGGAGAAAGTACTCCCAGCTCATCAATAATGTATTCCTTGCCAGAAGCCATTAGACGGATGCGATCGCCCCTTTTAACCCGGCCATCCATAACCCGAAAGTAGACAATTACCCCCCGATAGCTGTCATAATAGCTATCAAAAATTAATGCCCTCAGGGGTTGCTCTACTCGGTCTTGGGGCGGCGGCACCAAATGGACAATTGATTCAAGAATTTCATCGATTCCAATACCCTCCTTAGCCGAAGCTAGGATCGCATTGGAACAGTCTAACCCGATGATTTCTTCGATTTCCCGTTTAACCCGTTCCGGCTCAGCCCCCGGCAAGTCAATTTTATTGAGCACAGGAATAATTTCTAGGTTGTGCTCCAGAGCCAAGTAAACGTTGGCCAGGGTCTGAGCTTCCACACCTTGAGAGGCATCTACAACCAACAGGGCCCCTTCACAGGCCACTAGGCTCCGGGAGACTTCATAGGAAAAATCCACATGCCCAGGGGTATCTATAAGATTCAGGACATACTTTTGGCCGTCACGACTGGTGTAGTTCATTCGGGCTGCTTGGAGTTTGATGGTAATTCCCCGCTCCCTTTCTAAATCCATGTTGTCGAGGAACTGTTCTTTCATCTGGCGTGCATCCACCGTTCTTGTATCCTGTAACAGGCGATCGGCTAGGGTAGACTTGCCGTGGTCAATGTGGGCAATAATTGAAAAATTGCGAATTTGAGATACAGGAACGTCAGTCATAGGGCGGGGTATGCTTTGGGAATCAACAGATTGGATGAAGCTAGTCGGTTTTATTACCTAAACAGCCCAAAAAGCCAGTTATTTTTGAGTAGGCTAGCTAAGGGTGCGCTATGGCCTCAATACTGCATTTTAGTGTTTTGTTCTCGGTAGGTCAAAGATTTAGGGCGACCTTGATAGAATAAAGACTGTGGAATTATTAAGGTGTCTATGAACGAGCCAGCCGTCCCCCCTAAACGAATTGCCGATCGGCAGGAAATTTCTATCTATCTGGATGCAGAGCTAGTGGAACAGATCAAACACTTGACCAATGATCCTAGCAAGGTAATTGAGGCAGCGATCCGTCAGTGGTTGCGTGGAGAACGCGATCAGGAATTTTCTCGTTATTGGGAGAGGACTCCACCAGTTCCTCCCCGCGGAGAGTGGAATGATTGAAGGTTTTTGATTCTCTGTGGGGATTTTTGGACTGCTCGGCAGTATGAACAACACATACTTAGTTTTAGTTGTGTATGCCTATGCAATTTGCTTTGGCCCCGGATAATTCAATCCTGCTTCAGGGCCTAGCCTCTGAGTTGATTTTTACCCAGGATGCGACTGGTAGGTATTTGTCTTTTTATTGGCAAGCGGCGGCTGAACATGGCCTAGACCCAGAACAGGTTGCGGGGCAAATCATGGTCAATACCTTCAGGCCTGTGGCTTTGGATTCTTTTTGTGAGAGGATTCGCCAGGTTTTGGCTCGCCAGTTACCAAAACGCTGCCAGTATCAATTTCAGTATGGGGAGCACTTAGTTTGGTTTGATTTGGTGATTACGCCAATTTTAGAAAATACGGCGGCCAATAAGGTGTTAGTTCTGGGGCGGCGGTTGGTTAGTACTGACGGGAGTAGTACCCAAGAGTCGGATATGCTGTTCGGGGCTGATCCTTACTACAAGTTGCTGACAAAAATTGCAAAGAAAGTCCGCAGTACTCTAGATTTAGATACGATTTGGCATGAGACGGTCAATAACCTGGGTGAGGCGTTGGGGGTAAATCGTTGTTTGATTTTTGCTTACGATCGCCAAGCTCGTAAACTTCAGGTGCAGGCTGAGTATGTCCAGCAGCCGTTTCGACCGGTAGTCGGACAAAAGTTAAACTTAACTGAGCATAATTATTTACACGAAGCTCTCCTGCGCTTGGAGCCGATCGTAGTTGAGGAGTTTGGGGCGGATACTTTTGATCAACAGTCGGAAATGGTTGTGGCCACCTGTTATCAAAATGAACCCAATGGCTTGATCAGTCTACAGCAGTGCGATCGCCGCCGCCAATGGACCCCGGCAGAGATGGAACTGGTGGGAGATTTGGCTGATCAAGTCGGCACCGCGATCGCCCATGCTACCCTCTACAAGCACCTCCAAGAAGCGATCGTCCAAGCAGAAGAGGCATCGCGCCTCAAAAGCCAGTTTCTGGCCAACACCTCCCACGAACTCCGCACCCCCCTCAATGGCATCATCGGCTTTCTAAAGCTAGTACTAGAGGGGATGGCCGACGATCCAGAGGAGCAAATGGATTTTATCCAAGAGGCACACCGTTCCGCTTTACACCTACTCAACATCATTAACGACATCCTCGACCTAGCCAAAATTGAAGCTGGCAAGATGGAATTGGATCTAGCCCCGGTGAAACTGGGAGACCTAATGAATGACCTAGACGACTTTACCCGCAATCAAGCCGAGCAGAAGAGCCTCAGTTTTGAAATCGAAGTTCCCCAAACCCGTGACCCAATTATTGTCTACGGCAACTACCAACGACTTTTACAAATTTTGCTAAACCTAGTGGGCAATGCAATTAAATTTACCCACGAAGGTGGTATCACAGTCGTCGCCTCCGTAGAAATTCCCAAGAAGAAAATCATAATCCATAACCAAGAATTTCCCGGCTGGGTAAAAGTGCAAGTCACCGACACGGGCATCGGCCTGTCCCTGGAGAAACAGGAAAAACTTTTCCAGACCTTCTACCAGGGCGATGGCTCTAGAACTAGGCAATACGGCGGCACTGGCCTGGGTTTAGCCATTTCCCAGCGGTTGATTGAAGCCATGGGCGGAGAGGTCAAGTTCTTTAGCCTAGGCGAGGGTCTAGGTTCCACGGTTGCCTTCACAGTCCCCCTTTACCAAGAACCTTTCTTGGTTAGTTAGATCAAAGGATTTCAGTCGTTATCCCCTCGGGGTCGAACCCCGGCTATTACCAAGCAGCTTGGCTAGTATTTACCTCCTGCAACCAAAGCTGTAGGACAGTGTAAATAGCCAACCAAACTAAAATTGCCCTGTTAGTGAGGGCTAGGGCCGCATGGATAGTTGCGGTAGTGATCGGTTGACGATCGTCCCCCAAAAAAGGCTTAGCCTTCGCAATCCCCCGGTAGGTATTGATTCCACCCAACCGGACACCAAGGATGGCCGCATACACACATTCACTCCAACCCGAATTGGGGCTGGGGTCTTGGGGGGCATCCCGTCGGCAAATCCGCCACACCGCTCTGGGTTTACCGGAGAGAATCATGAGAGTTAACACATGGCAGCGGCAGGGTAGCCAGGTCATTACATCTTCCCAGCGGGCACTGAAGCGCCCCAGATAGGTGTAGGGCTGCTGTCGATAGCCGACCATGGAATCCAGGGTGCTCAAAGCTTTGTAACCCATGGCCAGAGATGCTCCCATCCCCCAAAAATTGCCCACCATGGCGTAGAGTAAAGGGGCCATTACGGCATCGGTACTATTTTCAGTGACGGTTTCTAAAACGGCGCGGTAAATCCCGATTTGGTTCAAGGATGCTGTGTCTCTGCCTACGTATTGACTGAGAACCTGCCGGGCGGTAGGGAGATCGTCTATCACAGCCAGGACACTGCGGGCAGCATCGGCGAGACTCCGGTTAGCTAAGCAACTGGCAATTATTCCCGTCTCTAGGGAAAACCCCAAGCTTGGGTGGAGCGATCGCCCGGCCGCCACGATCGCCTGGGTAAGAGCGATCGTCCCAGTCACCAGTCCCAAAGCCAAAACTGCCCCAGCCCCAAAGTCCACCACTGCCCGCTGATTAGGTAACTTCTTCCAAAAAAACTTAGTGTAGCTTTCAATCAACACTCCCATAGCCTGGACGGGATGGGGCCAACCCCGGGGGTCGCCCACCAGTTGGTCTACCAATACAGCCAATAGAATAGACAACAGAGGAGCCATAGTCTATATCATAAAACCAGTATCTTTCCCTTGAGCAGCTTGGCGACTGCGGGTGTCGTAGTACAAATCAGCCAAACTGATGCCCAATAAAACGCCCCTGAGTTTACTACGCAACTGCCGCCACAACGCCAAAGTCACCCAATCTTCAGCACAATCAGAACGGCTATTGGCTAGGGCAAATGCCTCTCCCAGGGGAGTTAAGTTCTCGCCCACCGCCGCAAAAATCTCTCCGAGGAAAATTTCTTCTGGCCGCCGGGCCAACTGATAACCGCCCTGGGGGCCCCGCACTGAACTTACTAATCCGGCTCGCCGCAACTCAATTAAGAGTTTTTCTAGATAGGGGGCGGGGATAGCTTGACGTTTAGCGATCGCACTAACGGGAGATACAGTACCCGGCACCTGTAGGCACAAATCAAGCATTGCTTTAACACTGTAATGTCCGCGAGTAGTTAGTTTCATAACATAAATTGAAGTGGAACTATATCGTTCAAGCATCCAGCAATCTCAAAACTGCATACTTTGAAACTTTCTTAATTGTTGCTCAGCCCAAAATCACAACTATCTAGATGTCAAAGTTTGATATACAGGCTAACTCTCAGCAACCCCCAAGCAGAAACTTGTAACAACTGGTAGATTTCTGAACTCCAAAGCCCCTAAAGACTACTTAACCCCATTCCAATAGCCAATCAATAACTACCAAGATTGTCAGAGCAAAGCTTAACTAAAATGATCCAGACAAATCAAGTCTAAAGATAGAGTTTGGAAATACCTGTGAAGCATTAGCTCCTAACTACCATCAACTACATTGATCTCTAAAGCTTGTGTGTTGAATTAGGTAAGTATGTTACCCCATTGAAACATCTACAAAACATTGACATTTCAAAAATAATGTTGTTTGATTATGTACAAGAGTAGGGTAAGTGGACTTTAGATAAACTCCTCCTAAAGATGAAACCAAGCCCAAAACTCAAAGGTAAGCAGTAATTATTAGTACATATAACTAAATGGCACCTAAAAAGAAAGACTCTCCGCTACAGGGCGAAGAACTGCTCAAGAAAGTCAAAGAAATGGCTAATATGTCTAAAGATGAGAAGGCAATGGCCACTGGGTATTACACCGTAACTAAGAATGGAGTCAAGCGGGTCAACATGATGAAATTCCTCAATGCTTTAATCGAAGCAGAGGGGATTGAATTAGACGGCAAGCAAAATGGCAGTACTAGGGGTGGACGCAGTGCCAGCTATCGGATCAGCGTCCAGTCAAATGGAAATCTTCTGATTGGCGCAGCCTACACTAAGCAGATGGGTTTGAAACCAGGTGATGAATTTGAAATTTCTTTGGGGCGCAAGCACATTCACTTAAAACAAGTAGACCCGGAGGAATAAACTAAGTTAATCTACTTACATTCAAGCATCCATAATCTTAACTTGGATGACTCAATCAGTCGAGCCTAGTTTCTTGTATCCATGTTTTGATTAAGTAGTTAACCTGCTGGGGAACTTCATCATGGGGGCAGTGGCCAGCATTTAGGTAGTACTCTTTAATGTTTGGGTAAAACTGTCGGAATTTTTCACTGCGACTAACTGCATTCATCCATGGATCCGCTTCCCCCCACAAACCTAAAAGTGGGCGGTCTAGTTTTTTAAGTAGCTCGTCTATTTTTTCACCCTGGGGATTTTTAAAGATGTTAGCAAAAACCTGGGCTGCTCCTAGGTCGCAGGATGGGCGATAAATTGCTTCTACAAGTTGATCTGTGATGGCGGTTTTATCTAAATAAACTTTCTCGAGGGTCTGGCGGATCACTGATTTTTGCCTGACATATTGAAAAACCAGAAAGTTGATCCAGGGATGAAGAATCAACCAACGCATTGCTTGGCTGATAATTTGACCAAAGTTTTGGATATTGGTGGTTTCCTGGGTTGTGGCTGGGGTGCTAAAGGCACCGGCTGGATTCAGTAAGACCACCCCACAAATAACTTCTGGATGATTGGCGGCTAGGGCTAGGGCACAGTAACCTCCCAAGGAGTTGCCAGCAATGTAGGTGGGCTGCCCAATGACTTGATCTATAAAGTCTTTGAGTTGCTGTTGCCAAAGATTGGCTGTGTATATCAAGTTAGCTTTGGTCGATCGCCCAAATCCCAGCAGATCGATCGCCCAAACACAGAAATCTTGACTGAGGTCGGTAATATTTTTACACCAATGGTCTGTGGAAGCCCCAAATCCGTGGACTAGCAAGAGATTAGGGTTATCCCTTGAGCCAGCCTGGATGTAGTGAATAGAATGTTGCTGCCATTGCCAGTAAATGCCAGGTACTGTCTCGTACATAGTTATCTTAATTAAGCTAGCTTTAGAAATTATAAGAATTCGTTACAAAATATCTTAACTGATAATTTTGGTCTGTTTCTGGGTTCAAAACAACTGGCACTCAAGAGTTGTATTTTCCTAAACTCAATTAGTTACAAAACTTATTCACTGCTATAATCGTAGACATAAGAGTATTGGCGTATTGGCTAAAAATTGTACTATCTTGGCAAGGTAGGTGCCGCTGTGTCTGTTGAAACTATCGAAAAACCTTCTACAGTCCGAAAGTTGGCCCCGCGTTACCGGGTTTTATTGCACAACGATGATTTCAATACCATGGAGTACGTGGTACGGGCCCTGTTGGAAACTGTGCCCAGCCTGACCCAGCCCCAGGCGGTCAACATTATGATGGAAGCTCACAACACTGGCGTTGGTCTGGTCATTGTCTGTGCCCAAGAACATGCGGAATTCTACTGCGAGTCTTTGAAGAGCCGCGGGCTGACCAGTACGATCGAGCCTGACGAATAAATCCCAGTTTTGCCATTGATTAAAATATCTCCCCGCCTCAGCCAAAAGCCAGTCTGGGTACGCATAGCCCTTTTTCTGGGTTTATTACTGGCCCTGTGGTTGCCCGTAGCTATACCGCTCTACCTACTGGTGGCTGATCAGAATCTGTTGTCGATCATCACCATGGCTACTTTATACCTGATATTTGTTTGGTTATTGCGCCAGTGGGGAAAGCAGGTTTATGGTCAGCGTCAAATCATCTGTGATTATGGCTTGGGGATAACCCAGAAGAATGGGTTATGGTTGCTGTTGGGTTTAGGAATTGGGTTGGGGGCGATCGCTGGCCTATTTTTAGGCCAAAGTCAGCTGGGTTGGCTGAGCTGGCAGACTCCCCAATTACCTCTGGGACAACTAGTTTTGGAGGGGCTACTGCTGGGGATAGCAGTTGGTCTGGCGGAGGAGCTACTATTTCGGGGCTGGCTGTGGGATGAGTTGCAGCGTGATTACCCAGGATCCATCAGTTTATTGCTGAATGCATTAATCTTTGCAGTTCTCCATTTCCTTAAGCCCCTTGAGGTGATGCTGGCCAGCTTACCCCAGTTGCCTGGTTTATTTTTATTGGGATTGGCTTTGGTGTGGGCAAAGCGGGCAGCGGGAGGAGATTTAGGTTTAGCGATCGGCTTACACGGCGGCTTGGTTTGGGGCTACTACATTGTCAATGTCGGCCAGCTGGCTACCTATTCTGGTCGGGTGTCTCCTTTGATCACTGGGGTGGGCGGCAATCCCTTGGCTGGGGTGGCGGGGCTGCTGTGCTTGGGATTTTTAGCCAGTTTAATGTACGTGTACCAGGCGCGCTCCCCTAAAGTTTTTTAATGTAAACACAGTGGCGGATACCTTGGGATTGGGGGGTAGTAAAGGATTCAATCTCCTCCAGTTTGCCCCGGAATTTGGGTAGGGCTGTTTGTAACTCTGCTGTCTCAGCCGCTGCCCAGTGGCCCCGGTATAGAACTGCTGTACCACCCGGCTTGAGCAATGGCATGGCATACTGGACGCATTTGGTGACTGTGCCGACGGCCCGTAGGGTAGCTAGATCGTACATGTTGGCATGGTCGGGTTTTTGAGCGATCGATTCTGCGCGATCACCAATGGCCCGGACTTTTTCCAACCCGAGATTTTGGATTAACTGATTGAGGAAAACTACTTTTTTTTGAGTTGCCTCTAGGAGGGTGACTTCGGCATCGGGTAGGACGATTGCGATCGGCACCCCCGGAAACCCAGCCCCCGTACCAATATCAATAATCCTCAGGTGACTTAAGGGAGGTAAGTGCAGCCAAGCACTGATCCCCCGTAGAGAATCCCACAGGTGCTTTTCCCAAAAATCTGGAGGGTAGGTAATGCGGGTGAGATTTAAATTCTGATTAGCCGATATCACCTGATGGTATAGCTGCTCAAACAATTGTTGCTGTCGGGTATTGGGCTGCCAGTTTAGGGTGGTTTGCCAAACCTCGTTCATGGGGGGAATACTTTTCATGGAGCCGCCTAGAAGTTACTCGGTACTGCTGGAGTTAAGGCTGCTACCGCGGCTATCCCGGCCAAGGGCGACGACTATCCCAATAATGTATTTAACGATCGTATCTCCGACCAGCAAGGCTAGAATCTCTGGAGTTGATAACTCCCCAGCAAAGGCCACCATGGTAAATAGCACGGTATCTAGAGGAATTGAAACTGCGTTACTGCTGGCCACCCGGGTTAGCCAACTGCGATTGATCAAGGCTTGGTAAACCTCTGTATCGACCGCCTCAGCAATAATAATTGCCAGGAAACTGGCCAAAATAATCCGAAATGGTACCCCCAGGGCGATCGACATGGCCACATTACTCACGGCAGCGACCATAATTGTGCCATAGACCCACCGCCGCCCGGCACTGTGCAAGCGATCGCGCTGGGTAAAAGTCACCCCAAATATCAATGTCCCCACCGCCGCCTGGCCAAAAATCCACAGGGGGAAAAACCAAGCGGCTGTATAGTTAGCCCCCAGGGTAGCAGCTATATATATCAGTGCATTCCAATATTTGTTCATAAGGCATCCTGTCTGTAGTCTGACTTCTCCTCCAAACACATCTTTAGTTTCAGCAGTTCCATGCCCAAGTAAGCAGCGTGGTCTGGGGTAATCGCTGGGTTGCTGTGGCAAATCTGGCGAACCACCTGCAATGGGTTGTGTCCCCGGTACGTGGCAACCACGTACCCCGATGCTGGGTGAACCTGGGTGACGAGGATTCCCTCCCCGTCCGGTTCAATCACGAAATTGCCCACGGGGTCAGTGTAGTTGGGGCGTTCTAGTTTGTAGTGGAGATTGATGGTCTGGTCAGCATTCTCCCAGCAATCGTCGTAGACATGGGCTGACTGACTGATAGTGACCAACGGCCCTAGGGCGATCGCCAATCCCGTTGCCTTCTCCACCTCAACCCGGATATGTTCCTGCAATCCCCGCAGACCCATGGCATTGGCTGGCCAGGCCGAGAACATATCATTGCTCCGAAACAAAGCAGTCAAGCTCATCTCCAGCTCATCTTTTGCTTTCTGGGGAATTACCCTCACCCAGACGTGGTTGAGACACGGACTACCACTATGCTGATGGTCAGAGCTACCATCAGGGCGACGATTGAGATTGCCGCCACTGTCCCAAAGGTTGATGACAGCGCTGGCGGAATCTATTTCCTTAGCAAGCTTCTGGATTACCGCCTGGATTTGGTCATGCCCAAACCACGATCGCATCCGTTGCCCGTAGGTGTATTTCACTCCCTCTTGGTAAGGAGCATCTTCTAATACTTGGGGTAGGTAATGCTGGATGAAGTCCTGGTCAATGGGGAGGTAGTTGGGTTCAGGAAAATAGAAGCCAGGCGGTTCATCGGTCACCACCGCCATTAGGTCAATCAGTTCTTGCCATTGCCCGTCGTAGCCTGTGGGTCTGACTATCCCAGTCCTGCGGATCAGGTGCAGTATCCTGACCCAAGTATCCGCTACGGTAGTTCCTTCGACCCGATGGCCATAGACCGGGCCGGGCAGGGTTGTGCCATTGGGATTATCCGCCAGCGGGTAGACCCTAACGGGAATAGTGAGTGCCCTTGGTGGTAGAGCTGCCCAAGCTTTAACTTGCGCCACAGCGCTGGGGATGGTATCCAGCATTTGCACGCTTGTGCGCGATCGCAATTCCTCTAAGACCACCGCTGGGATTTCCTTGTCTATGTAGCCAGCCACTGGGGAATGCACCTGCCAGCACGGCTTGCCCGTGTCTGTCGTGGAATCGTAGAAGCCGTTGGTAAAAAAGTCAAACAGGCACTGGCAACTCCCGGCGTTTTTGTCTTCCTTGGTGGCGTTGAGGATCACTAGGCTATCCACCTGGGGGTTGGCTAACAGATTCCGCAGGAGAAAGTTGATACCCCTAGCAGCGCTGTACAGCTGACCAATCACCGCATACTGGTCCGGCTCCAGGTGCTTGGCTACCGCTGCTTTAACAGTCCAGCCAGTGATGATGGCAATCCTCCCAGTGCCGCAGATGAGTTGGTTGGGTTTATAGATGGGCGTGTAAATAACTTGGGTTTGAGTCATGGGTAAATTGAAAGCCAGAAGAAGTTATTTTAGCCTCAAACCTCCAGTTCCCTCAAACTCAATATCCTGTGGCGCTGATGTTTGGAAATCCTGTTGAGCTAGAAGATTTGTTCTGATGGGGGTTCTTTACTGGGGGGTTTTTGCCCGGCATTGCGGACATTGATGAATTTACTGAGGGTTTCAAACCAAAAGGGGGCACCCATGGAAAAAGCCAAGGCGCTAACAAACCAGCCAGCGAGCCGGAGTAGCCAAGTTTGGGGTGATACCTGAAAATCGCTGGGCAGGTTCCAGCCAATCGGGAAAGCGGAAACTTGATCAAGCACGTAGTTGAGGTTGCTGCGGATTGGAGCGATCGCAGCTTCTCTTTCCTGGTTGCTCTTGGCTTGGTTCAGTTGGTCAACTACCTGGGGGTTAGTACTAACCACTTGGTCAGCTAACTGGGCCACCGAGTCACTGAGAGCTTGGTTTTTGTAGAGGCGATCGACCATGTTAATGGTATCCACATTAACCACCACTGCCACTCCCAGACCCAATAGAAAAGAGAAAGCCTTGGCATTGCGTTTGTAGGTTCCCGATGCCCTAGCCATGGAGTTGTCAAACCATTCAGCCAAAGCCTTTTGAAACTGGTCAATGCCCGCCTCAGTTTTTTTGACATTGGCTTTGACCCGCTCAGCTAAAGTAGATAAATTTTGTAAAAAGTAAATATCAGAATCTGTGATTTCCTCTGGAGCTGGGCTGGGCTGGCTGGGGATAGTCGCCCCTGCGATCGGCTCCACAGTAGGCTGGGGGCTGGGCGTAAATTCGGCACTGGTGGGAATGGGTTGATCTGTGGGGGATTCCTCACCAAGACCCACTGATGGATCATAGACTGGAGGGTACCCCGATGGCCCGGTGGGGTATTCCGAGAATTGCTGATGGGGAAGCTCCTCTGGGTTAGTTTGGGCGGGGGTCACGGCGGCAAGATCCGCTGGAGTCATCTCTGGAATATCCACAAAGGGAGAAGCGGTGGGACTTTCGTACTGTCGGAGCTTGGCATCAATTTTCTGGCAGATGACTTCCATGCTCTCATCCCCCGTCATGGACATGTTGTAGCGGGTTTTGAGGACTTCGATGAGGGCAGCGGCAAACACCTCTTTGGGAATGTATGACGGCCCTAGGGACGATTTGCGACCTTGGTTGAGGGATTTAATCAGGGATGTGTTGTAGAGGGCGGCCATGATTTCAGCTTTGGCTGGGTCATCATGTTTGGTTTTACCGTCTAGGAGGTTGACCAAGCTGCTGCGCAGATCCCTAGCTCGTAATTCCAAAATTGCGGTGATGCTTTCCTGGATTTCTGAGATGAGGAGGCTGAGGATCAGATAGATGATCATTACGCCGATCGCTACGTTGAGGAAGGTAAGAATATTCATTTGGCCAAGATGTCTGGGTGTTCACGCTACTTAGAATACAGGCTTGCCCTTGGGCTTAGTGTTTGGGGGGCCGGGGAGATGGCGATCGAATCGGCACCAGCAACTGGTTTAGCTCTCGCAACTGATCCGGAGTGCCCATGCAGATCAGTAGATCTCCCGGCTGGAGGATAGTGTCTCCAGTCGGCCCGGCAATTAGGCTACCATCGCTGCGCCTAATCGCTAGCACTAGGGCCCCGGATTGTAGTCTCAGTCGCGCTTCCCTCAGGCTTTGCCCAGCATAGGGGCAGTCAGCATCAACCAGAAATTCTTCCATGTACAGGGATCGGTCTTTGCCAGTGAGGATGCCATCGACAAAATCCATCACTTGGGGGCGCAGGGCGGCAGCAGCCATCCGTTTGCCGCCAGTGATGTATGGGGAGACTACCGCATCTGCACCAGCTCTTTGGAGTTTTTTAACAGCTTCTTCGGTATTGGCTCTGGCGATCGCCCGGATCTGGGGGCTTAGGGTCTTGGCCGAAAGGGTAACGTAGAGATTTTCCGCATCCGAGGGCAGGGCCGCGACCACACACACAGCCCGCTCTATACCCACATGGATTAGGGTATCGTCTAGGGTGGCATCACCAATGACAGCGGTGTGGCCAGCTTCGTGGGCTGCCTCAATTTGATGCACATCCAAGTCAATTACTACAAATGGGATACCCTCGGCTGCGAATTCCGAGGCAATGTGGCGGCCCATGCGGCCATAACCACAAACAATGTAATGATCTGTTAGGTTTTCCACCAGTTTCTTGCGCTGCTTGAGGATGACTCCCTCTTGAAAGTAACCCTCCACAACTGCTTCTGTAAAGAGATTTACAATGTAGCCGATCGTAATAATTCCCATGCCAATTAAGGCCATCGTAAATAGGCGGCCGCGATCGCCGAGGGGATGTACTTCCAAAAAACCAACCGTGGCTAAGGTGATTACGGTCATGTAGGCCGCTTCAATCCACCGCCAGCCCTCAACAAATTTGTACCAAAAAGTCCCAATTAGCCCTACCCCGATCAAGGCAATCACCCCACTAGCCAGCTCTCGCTGCATCCGGTTATATTTTTTTTCTATCCACGGCGAAAACATCACAGGTAGTCGGGAGTCGCTGGCTGAGTGGGGTAAGTGCATCATGAAAGTCGCCCTGCTAGTAGCTAATGCTTAATACTTATACGGAATATCACTGCCCCATGGCGAGTTAGAGGTTTGAGCCTTTGGCTTAGGGTTACTACCCAGCACCCCTCCCTTGCATTAAAAGCCATATTATCTTCATAGTTTCTTTAGATTTGTCGGCCCGATCCTGATATCATCTACAGTCAACGCAAGTATCTATCTAAAGACAGCTCTTCAAACACAACCATGAATAGATTTATCTGGCGAGTTTCTTGGCTTTGTCTAGGGTTACTCCTTGGACAAACTAGTTTGGCATCAGCCCGGCCTAGCCCTGAACTCCAAGAAACCCTAAAGGAAACAGCCCAGGAATTAGTTGCCGCCAAGCAAGCTAATCCGGCTCCCCTGTGTTTGGCTCAACTGCCAGCGGCGATTGATCGAGTAGTAAACCAAGGGGCCGTGGGGCGATCGCAGTGGAGTATCTTAGTACAAACCCTCAACTCTGGGCAGACCCTCTACAACCTCAACGAACAGCAGTTATTAGTTCCCGCCTCCAATATCAAGCTCCTCACCTCTGCCGCAGCCATAGCCGAACTTGGTTCCCAGTTCCGGATACGCACTTCCATTTACGATGTGGGCAACAACTCCTTACTAGTGATTGGCCGGGGTGATCCCAGCCTCAGCAATACCCACACCCAGCTTTTGAGCCAGCAGCTACGCAGCCAGGGGCGATCGAACATCAACACCCTGATCGCCGATGACAGCTACTTTCAAGGGCAACTCTACAACCCCAACTGGGCCCTGGCCGATATCATCAACGGCAATGCCCCCCCAGTCAACAGCCTGATTGTCAATCAGAGCTACGTAGAATTGAGCCTGGTACCGCAACAGCCCGGCCAGCCCCTCCAACTAGTATGGAGCGACGAAGTGGCCGCAGCTCAATGGCGGATTGAAAACCACAGCCGGGCAGTACGCGGCAATGGCTCCTCAGTGGATGTGGATTTTCATCCCAACAGTCAAGTGATGCGAATCAGCGGCAATTTAGGCACAGCCAGCCGTCCGGAGGAGTTTGGCATCTCGGTAAGGGATCCTGCTTTGTATTTCTTACAGCGCCTCCAAACAGATTTAACTAGCTTCAATATCAGTGTTGGGCAAGCACAGGTACAAAGGCTAAATACCCCAGTGCGAATTTCTCCCCAGTGGCGGGAGGTCGCCTTTGTGGAATCAGCTCCCCTGGGAAATTTGCTTTTTGAGGTCAATGGTAATAGCAATAATTTCTATGCAGAAATGCTGACTAGAGCCTTTGCGGCCCAATTAGCTGGCACTGATGCTGACTGGCCGGCGGTTGTCCAGGCATCCCTTGGCAAATTGGGCATAGACCCGACTAGCTATCAGTTGGTCGATGGCTCAGGCCTAGCCAGAAATAACCGGGCCAGTAGTCTGGCCTTGGTACAGACTCTGCAATCCATGGCTAGGTCTAGGGATTTCTTAGCTTTTCGGGATTCGCTGTCGGTGGCGGGAGTGAGTGGCACCCTCCGTAACCGGCTCCGTAATACCCAAGCCCAGGGTAATCTTTGGGGTAAAACTGGCACTTTGCGGGGGGTGGCTTCCCTGTCTGGCTATTTTTATAGTCCCAGTTATGATCCTTTGGTTTTTAGTGTCATTGTCAACAACTCTCAGTTGGATAGTGCTAGTCTGCGCCAAGCGATCGATCAAGTGGTTATTCAACTAGGAAGATTGCAGCGGTGTTAGAACCCTATGCCGATCTCCGCCGTTATGACCAAAGCGGATTCGATCGCGGACGACCCGGTTGGTACATTCTGCTATGGTGGTTAGCTCAGGGGCTATTGTTTCCCTTGAGTCCCCACCCGGCCAATGGGGTTCGTTGCTGGCTATTGCGCTGTTTTGGAGCTGAGGTGGGGCGGAAGGTAATTATTAGGCCAACAGCCCGGTTTACCTATCCTTGGCGGGTCTACATCGGTGATTACTGCTGGATTGGGGATGATGTGGTGTTTTATAGCTTGGTCAAAATTCACCTGGGAGACCACTGTGTGGTTTCCCAGAGGAGCTACCTCTGTACTGGTAGCCATGATCCCCTAGACCAGTCCTTTCGATTGGTGACGGGGGCGATCGTCCTAGAAACTGGGGTCTGGGTTGCGGCCGATTGCTTTATCGGCCCCGGCGTCACCCTGGGGGCCAATGCGGTGATTGGGGCCCGCAGTAGTGTATTTCGCAACCAACCTCCCGGCCAAGTCTGCTGGGGGACTCCCTGCCGGCCCCGTTATCCCCGGCAGACCCAATAAAAGCCCGGTCAAAGACCGGGCTAGTAACCATGCAAACCAAATCTAAAAATTCTTGACTAGGCAGCAACTAAACCTAGGCTCTTGGCCAATAACTGCCGCCCCAAGTTGATATGTTCTGGAGCGCAGACCCAATCAGGGTGGCTGGTCATTAGTAAGCTTTCAATTGATTCTTGGTCAAACAGGTGCCAGACGGGGGCATCGTTGATTGTGGTGACGATCGCATAGCAATTGATTCCCACACACTGGATTACCAATTCCCCGGCAGGGCGTTCAATCACCATACGTTGGCCTTCCTCAAGGCTCCGCAATTGCTTGATGGACTGCTGCCATTGCGCTTGGGTACCAACCATGGCTCCGCCGATGGGTATAGTTAGGCTGATCTCGCCATTGACCCGCAACCAGTAATTACGGAGTGGATCAATGCCTTCTAACCAGGGGGTTTCATCGTCAAGGCGGTAGCGGGGCGCAAGAATGAATGTAGGCATGGCAGCTAGATTGATAAAAGTTGTTTTAGTAGGGAATTAGGATTTTTGATATCTGGTAACTAATATTGATGATGATCCCCGACCAGACAAGTAAAGTTTACAAAAGCTTGTAATTTTTGTTACAAAAGTTAACTATACTCCCGGTAAATCCTAATTTGGTTCCCGTCAGTTTAAGTTTTGTGAATTATCAAGTGTTTTTCCCACTGGGCACTAAGAACTTAAGGATGATAGGGTGCGATCGCATCAGTTGGAGATCAGCACTGAAACAGGAAATTAACAAGGAACTTTCTTTACCCTGTGGGTAGAGGCACAGCAGCTTCCTAGGGGATGAGTGGGTATTTTAAATCAAGTCAATCCAGCTCCCCAGCCAAGGTCAACTCAGGTAGTCTGGGAGCCGGAGTATTTGAATAATTTTGGGAATAGCTGTGTTACGTTTTCACCTGTTTAGGCGTGTTTCTAAGTTCCGGGGAGCGATCGCAGCTCAGAGCGCAGATGAGAGCAGTCTGCCAAGCTGGCAAGCAGCGGCCCATGGGTACCAAACTCGACTACGCTGACACTGGCGACTGGACAGGCAATTCGATAGCGAAATCTCCCCACATCAATTCCCAGAAGACTACACAGAATGATCCGAATTGTTGCCTTGTGGGAAACAATTAAGACATTGCCCCCGGCGTAGCTCTTTTGAATTTCCTCAATTACTTCCAGGGCGCGGTAGGCGATCGCCACAGCCAGCTCCCCGTCCGTGGGAGCATACCAAGCCGGGTCCGCAGACCACTTGAGATAATCATCATGGAACTGTTCTTCCACTTCCTCGACGGTTTTTCCTTCCCATTTACCGTAGTTAATTTCCTGCAAACCACTCCTAATTTGCATGGTCAGACCCACCGCTTCACATAGCGGGGCAGCGGTAGCGATCGTGCGTTTGCGGGGGCTAACAAATACCGAATGCCACTCCACATGTTTATAAACACTGGCAAAATCCTCAGCCATCGCGGCCCCGGCTGGGGTTAATTCTGGATCTAGGGTGCCGCAAAACATATTGTCCCGGCTCCACTGAGTCTGCCCATGGCGCAGCAAATACAACTTAAATCCCATAAAACTTCCTTAAGCCAAATGCTGATCACCTGCTAGAGTAGCACTAAGGTTAGGCTGATTAATTGGGCCGTAAAACTCAATAGAGAGGGAAGATTTAGAGGCGATCGTAACCCCCCAAATTTTGCCCGCTTTTCAGTAATCTCTTCAGATTTACCCAGCTGGCGAATAATTTAGCCAGCAAAAGTCAACCAAGATTTTTTAGCAAGCTGGCGGCAACAAACAGCCCAAAAGCCCTATGTTAAACTTGAATGTAAACTATCGTTAACTAAATCTAAGTATGCCACCACTAACCCTGCTGCGCTCCCAGGAATTACCACACCTCACCTATGCCGCAACCCCAGAACGCTTCGATGAAACTTGGGCTGCTCCCCTAGCTACCCTAATGGGTCTGGGTAGAGCGGCGGGGGCTGATTTGGTTGAATTTTTCCTAGAGAGAACCAACTACATCAACTGCCTAGCCGAAGACGACACAATTACTAGCATTACCCCCAGCCTGACCATCGGGGCGGGAGTACGAATCTTCAAAGGCAAGGCCGACTGCTATGTCAGCACCAATGACTTATCCTTCACAGGACTGAAAAAAATCCTTGAAAAAGCTCTATCAATCCTGGGCCTCAGCCTGCCCACTGGTTCGGCGTTTATCCCGGAAATCAACCTAGAGCTATTCCGTGATTATGCCGATCGCAAACAAAAAGACTTCTGGCTGGGTCAAACCAGCCCCATGGCTGAAATTGGCCAAGTCCTGCTGGCCGCCAATGCCGACATTGCTACCAAAGCTAAGCACATCCAATCACGGCGGGCTGCCTACTTCCGAGATTGGCAAGAGGTACTCGTGGCCGCTTCCGATGGCGTATTTGCCAGGGATATTCGTCTTACCCAATCCGTGGGCTATAGCCTCCTGTGTACCGATGGCGATCACCGGGCCTCAATCAATAAACGGGTCGGGGATACAGGTAACCCCCAGTTTTTACAAAATTGGGCATACCAGGCTGATGCTGATGAAGTGAGCGAATCCGCTGGGCAGATGCTCTACGCCGACTACGTGGAGTCGGGTAACTATCCGGTCGTAATGGCCAACTCCTTCGGCGGGGTGATCTTCCATGAGGCCTGCGGCCATCTTCTAGAAACTAGTCAAATTGAAACGAACTCTACTCCTTTTATCGATAAAAAAGGTCAGCAAATTGCCCATGAAAACTTGACAGCCTGGGATGAGGGTTTATCGGATCAAGAGTTTGGCACGATCGACATGGATGATGAGGGAATGCCACCCCAGCGCACCCTACTGATTGAAAGGGGAATTTTGAAGAATTTTATTGTCGATCGCGCTGGTTGGATCCGCACAGGCCACCCCCGCACCGGCAGCGGTCGTCGCCAAAACTATACATTTCCCGCAGCTAGTCGGATGCGAAACACCTACATCGCCCCCGGTGACTACAGCCTCGACCAAATCTTTACCAGCATCGACAAGGGTATCTACTGCAAGAAGATGGGCGGTGGCAGTGTCGATGGCATCGGCCGGTTTAACTTTGGAGTCGATGAAGCCTATTTGATTGAAAACGGCAAAATCACCAAACCCCTCAAGGGAGCAACCCTAATTGGCGATGCCCAGGAAATCATGAATAAAATTTCCATGTGTTCCCAGGATTTAGCCCTAGCTCCTGGTTTCTGCGGCTCCATCAGCGGCAGTATCTATGTCACCGTCGGGCAGCCCCATCTCAAAGTTGATGGCATCACCGTGGGCGGTCGCTAGGTAAATAGAGACTTAATTCATCTGCACGTGCCCATTTAATTAATTATTTTTGACTAGCTAAAATATGCCTGATGTAAAGCAATTAACTGATTTGACCCACACCCAAGCCAAGGAACTGGGAATTAGCAAATTTGACCTGTATGGTTCAATCACCGATAGCAACAGTGTCAGGGTCTACCAGGGCGAACCCAAACAAATCAAGGCCTCCCAGCGGGCTAGCGTGATTGTCCGAGTCTGGAACCAAGACCAGCAGGTGGGTGTGGCCACCACTACTGATTTAACCGAGTCTGGACTACAGACCGCCCTGCAAACTGCCAGGGATGCCAGTAACTTTGGAATTAGGGAGAACGCTCCAGATTTCAGCCCCGAAGCTCAGGCTCCTTTGGGAGATTTTGTGGAGGAGGTTGCCCCCCAAGCACCGGTGGGAATCTTAATTGAGCGCTTACTGGAGGCAGAGAAGGAGCTGCTCTCGGCTCACCCAGCGATCGCCGATGTGCCCCATAACGGCCTCAGCCAAAGTGATGTGGAACGGTTCTACATCAACAGTGACGGGGCTAGCCGTGCCCAAAGCAACTCCTACAGCATGGTCTATCTCTACGCCAAAGCTGAGGAACCCGGGCGCAAACCCAGGGAATCAGGAGCCTACAAAATTGGCCGCAGCCTGGAAAGTTTGGATATTGCAGGCTGTCTCCAGGAGGCAGCTGAAAAGGTGGTCAGCCATCTCAACTACGCTAGAGTCACCAGTGGCAAGTACCCCGTAGTATTTTCCCCAGAGGCTTTTTTGAACATAGTCGGAGCTTTTGCCAATATCTGGAATGCCCAGAATATTTTGGATAACCAGAGTTTGTCCACAGCAGAATCCCTAGGCCAGGCGATCGCATCTCCCCTACTCTCCCTGTGCGATGACCCCCGCCACCCCGCCAACTTGGGAGCAGATGTGTTCGATGAAGAAGGTACCCCCACCCGCCGGATAGACATCATCAAACAAGGAGTCCTCAACTCATTTCTGCACAGTTCCGTAACTGCCAAGCGCCTGGGGGCTACTCCTACGGGCAACGGCAACATTGGTGCCAAGGTATCCGTAAGCCCCCACTTTTACCACATCTACCCCAGCACTCCCCCCAGCTCGACCCTCAGCCTAGAGAAAGCCGAGAATGTAATCCTCATTGATGATCTCCACGCCCTCCACGCGGGGGTCAAGTCTCTCCAAGGGTCGTTTTCTTTGCCCTTTGATGGCTGGCTACTCAAGGGTGGAGAACGGGTGAGTGTGGAATCTGCCACCATTGCTGGGGATTTTCGAGAATTGCTCAAGACAATTACCTACATTGATGCCCAAGTTAAGGAAACTCCGAATGGGGTATCACCCCATGTATGGGTAGAGAGTCTGGCAATTACTGGCAACTAAGGGGTCGTCCAGCGGTTAACCGGTCAACTAACGTCAGTTCGGGTTGAGGGCATTGATCCAATGAGATTCGCTTGAGATCAAGCAATATCCTTGCCAAAGTGACTGGACTTATAACGAAATAATGCAGCTTCTGGCTTATTCCGAACTCACGTTAACTAGCAACGGCAGCAATTAACATTAACTAATTAACTCTAATTAACTAGTGATCCAGCAGGGGGCGCAGGTATTGCCCGGTCAGGGATTGTGGACAAGACGCAATCTCTTCTGGGCTACCCTGGGCAACAATTTGCCCACCCCGGTTGCCGCCTTTGGGCCCCAAATCAATTAGCCAATCGGCACAACGGATCACGTCTAGATTATGCTCGATGACAACGATCGAATTACCCTTATCCACCAATCGCTGCAACACATTGAGTAACTGGTGGACATCATAAAAAGATAGCCCTGTGGTTGGTTCGTCAATCAAGTATAGGGTTTTGCCCGTGGCCCGGCGCGATAGCTCTGTGGCCAGTTTGACCCGCTGGGCCTCGCCTCCAGAAAGCGTCGGCGCAGTCTGCCCCAGTTGAATGTAGCCCAAACCTACATCCACTAAGGTCTGTAACTTGGTGGCTGCCTTGGGAATGTTTTCAAAGAAACCGAGGGCTTCGGCTGCGGTCATGTGCAATACGTCGGAAATCGAATAGCCTTTGTACTTGACTTGCAAGGTTTCTCGGTTGTAACGGCTGCCCTTGCAAACCTCACATTGAACATAGACATTAGGCAGGAAGTTCATCTCAATCACGTTTACTCCCTGGCCGCTACAGGCCTCACACCGGCCGCCTTTGACATTGAAGGAAAATTGCCCTGCTCTGTAGCCTCTGGCTTTGGCTTCGATGGTCTCAGTGAATACCTCCCGAATCACGTCAAATACTCCAGTGTAGGTGGCGGGGTTCGATCGCGGGGTACGACCGATGGGTGATTGGTCTATGACAATTACCTTATCTAGAGCCTCTAATCCCTTGATTCCTCCCAGTTGCTTGGGAAAGGGTACTTTCTTGGTGAAGTGGTGTTGTAGGGCTGGATACAGCAGGTCATTGATCAAGGTGGATTTGCCGGAGCCGGAAACCCCGGTAATTGCCACCAATTTACCGAGGGGAATTTCTACATCGAGGTGCTGGAGGTTGTGGCGGTGGCAGTCGAGCAGGGTAATTGATCGGCCGTTGCCTTCGCGCCTGGTTGTGGGGGTAGCGATCGACCGCCGCTTGGCTAGGTATGCCCCAGTTAGAGATTCTGGATTGTCTAAAATTTTATCTAGGCTACCTTGGGCCACGATTTTGCCGCCGTGCACCCCGGCTCCGACTCCGATATCAACAATGTGATCAGCTGATCGGATGGTTTCTTCATCGTGTTCGACCACAATCAGGGTATTGCCCAGATCCCTCAGTTTAATTAGGGTTTTTAGGAGTTTGGTGTTATCGCTTTGGTGCAGACCAATGCTGGGTTCATCTAAAACGTAGAGTACTCCTGTTAAGCCAGAGCCAATCTGGGTGGCTAGGCGGATGCGTTGGGCTTCGCCGCCGGAGAGGGTCATGGCGGGACGATCGAGGGTCAAGTAGTCTAGGCCCACATCCAACAGGAACTGGAGTCTGGCTTTGATTTCCTTGAGAACTAGGTGGGCAATTTGGGCTTGGCGATCGCTCAGGTGCAGGTTGTCGATCCGCTGGAGGCATTCATTAACTGGCACACTGGTAAAATCAGTGATCCGATATTGCCCCAGTCGTACAGCTAGGGCCTCTGGCTTTAGTCGTTGCCCACCACAAACTTCACAGGGTAGATCAATTAAGTATTGCTCTAGTTTCTGCTTTTGGAGTTCAGAACCACTATCGTACTGGCTTTGCAGAATAGCGATTACCCCCCGATAACTACGCCACTTGGTGTCTTCGCCTTCACCGTAGCGCGAATCTAGCATGACGGGGATGCGCTCTGGGGTGCCGTGGAGAATAAGCTGCTGCTGGTCAGGGGTGAGTTTATGCCAGGGGGTGGTCAATTCAAAGTTATAGATTACACCCAGGCTGTGCAGCAGGGAAATGTAGTAAGAGCTGTCTTTTTCTGACCAGGGGGCGATCGCGCTGTAAACGGGCTGGTTAGGATCCGGCACCAGCAGTTCTGGGGCAAAGGTCCGCAGGCTACCAATACCGTGGCAATGGGGGCAAGCACCGTAGGGGGAGTTGAAGGAAAACAAGCGGGGTGAAAGCTCTGCCATCACTGCCCCGTGTTCTGGGCAGGCGAAGTTCTCTGAGAAGACAATTTCTGTGTTTTGATCAACAAGATCGATAACTGCTACCCCTCCGCTGCGGCGCAGGCAGGTATTGAGGGAGTCAACTAGGCGGCTTTGCAGACCGGGCTTTTTGACTAGGCGATCGACCACCAGAGAAATGCTGTGGGCTTGTTTTTGCTCTAGTTCAATGTTGTCATCGAGGGTACAAATCTCACCATTGATTTTGACTCGGACAAACCCTTCACTGGCCAAGCTAGAGAGGAGTTTGCGGTGGGTGCCCCGCTTGCCCTGCACCAAGGGAGCAAGAATCTGAAATTTGGTGCCATCGGCCAGGGCCATGATCTGGTCGCACATCTGGTCGATGGTCTGGGGGGCGATGTTGCGATCGCAGTGGTGGCAGTGGGGTACCCCAGCCCGGCCAAACAAAAGGCGCAGGTAATCATAAATCTCAGTCACCGTACCCACCGTGGAGCGAGGATTATGGGAAGTGGATTTCTGATCAATGGAAATGGCTGGGCTTAATCCTTCGATCGCATCCACATCAGGCTTGTCCAGTTGCCCCAGAAACTGCCGGGCGTAAGCACTCAAAGACTCCACATACCGTCTTTGCCCCTCAGCAAAAATCGTGTCAAAAGCCAAGGAAGACTTACCAGAACCAGAAACCCCAGTAAACACAATTAACTGATCACGGGGCAGCTCTAGATCAACATTTTTTAAGTTGTGTTGCCTTGCGCCCCGAATCCGGATCAGATCAGCCATGGTTTAGGGTGAATTAGCGGTAATTAGTAAACTGAAAAGCCACAGGCCAACTATCATCCTGCTTAAGTCGGACAATTAATGCTTGTAAGTCATCCTTAGATTTAGCAGAAACCCGGACTACTTCCCCTTGGATAGAAGGCTGGACTTTTTTAAATTCATCTTTGATAAACTTGGTCAGGTTTTTAGCAACATCCGTGGGGATACCTTTTTTGAGCTTGATTTCCTGGCGGACTCGGTTACCACTGGCACTCTCGGCCGGGCTGGGATCAAAGATTTTCAATGACAAGTTGCGTTTAGCGGCCTTCATATTGAGCAGGGTAGTAACTGCATCCAGGGTAGATTCACTATCGGTATTGATAGTAATTACTTGATCCCCAAGGTCGATCGTCGTTTTCGTGTCCTTGAGGTCGAAACGTGATTGAATTTCACGATTGGTTTGGTCGATCGCATTGACCAATTCCTGCCGGTCAAACTCACTAACAATATCAAAAGAATAGGTAGTCGCCATATTGATTAACTTAACTCACATGTTGACTCTTTATTAGGAATTTCTAATTTAGGCCCATGAATCCAGCCACAAATAGACTAATAGTACAAAATAGACCGATACCAAACATCAGCGATCGCCCAACTGCGACATTAAAAATATAAAACAGCACATATAATAGCCTAGCCAGCAAATAAACCAAAGCCGCCCAAGCAACTGATGGTGTATCCACGTCAGCCAAATAGGCTACAAGCACCGCCGCAATATAAATAATCAAAGATTCAAAACTATTGGCATGGGCCCAAGTGGCCCGCTTCCCATAGTCGGGGAGCTTATCAAAAAGGGCCCGGGGTGCAGCCAAGTCAAACCCAACTTTAGCCCTAGCGTAAGCCATAACCGGAACCGGTAGATAAGCGATGATCGAAGCCCCCGCTAGACTGTAAAGCAAGACCGCTGGTACTGAGAGATTCATAGGAGATTTACAGGGATTTAGTTAATCAAAATAAAATAAAGTAACTAACTTGCGCTGGTCTTCAGCATCTTGACAGGTTTGTAGTAGGGTGCGGCTGTCATGGAAAGCAAAGCAGATTAGTTGCTGGCATCGGGAGACAATTTCTTGATTGCACAGGGCGCTGGCTTCTGCTAAAGACAAGTGGTCGTGCTGGGGATTTTCGACCAGATGGAGTACCTGTTTGATTTGTTCACGGGATTCCCTGGGTTGGCGATCAAGACTTTGGGGTAAAATCACTGTCAGCAGGTTGGGGTCAGCCCGCATTGCCCCCTTGATCACCGCCGAATTTGTACCAGTTGCTCCGGAGGTAATTACTCGATTACCCCCCAATACCAAAGCATAACTCATCATTTCAATCAAGTACTGGTGAGTGATGGGGACATGGCGTGACCCCAGCAAGGCGATGCGCTTGGAGCTTGTCTGTTGAATAGCCGCTAGCTCTTGGGCTAAGGTGTCAATACTGATAGTATCTACAGATTGAGTCAATGAAGTGGATTGGCTTTGAATAACGTCGATATTATATCAGCCAGAGAGAATTTTTGCCCAATAGAACAGTCTAGTGGTGTTTGTGTGGGCAAATTGTATCCGCATTCTACTAAGTTAATCCAGATTAGCCAGCCATGCCGCTTTTATACGAGGGTTGTACGATCGCCCTAGCCACAATGCATCAGAAGGAGCAGGTGATCGCCCCAATTTTCAAGCAAGCCCTGGGGGCCCTAGTAGTTGCCAGCCCCCTTAACACCGATGCTTTTGGCACCTTTACCAGAGATATTCAGCGTCCCGGCAGCCAAATTGATGCTGCTAGGATCAAAGCTCAAAAAGCCCTAGAGATGACTGGTCTGGAGTTAGCCTTGGCCAGTGAAGGAAGTTTTGGCCCCCACCCTGAGATACCCTACGTAGCTGGCAACCGAGAAGTCGTCCTGTTTCTTGACCTAGGGCGTGGTCTAGAAATTATCGGTGAGCACCTCTCTACCGATACTAACTACAGCCATACTCAGGTGAGCAGCTTAGCGGAAGCAGAAGTATTTGCCCAAAAGGTCGGTTTCCCAGAGCATGGCCTAGTAGTGATGCCCCACTCGCATAGTACAGAACACATCTACAAGGGAATTACTGACCCCAGTGCCCTCAAAAGTGCGATCGCCCTGGCCCAAACATTTTCCCCCAATGGAAAAGTCCACATAGAAACTGACATGCGAGCCATGTATAACCCTACCCGGATGCGCGTCATCGCCCAGGCCACCCAAACCCTAGTTGCTAAAATAAGTAGCCTCTGTCCCCAGTGCGCTACACCGGGTTTTAGTATCAAAGACGTTAAACTGGGGCTGACCTGTAGTCTGTGTGGCTTACCGACTAGCCTGCCCCGGTCCTTGATTTATGGTTGCCTCAAGTGTGAATTCACCCAAGAAAAGCCGACTGGACAAGAGTTTGCTGATCCAGCCCACTGTCCCTACTGTAATCCCTAGGGCTAATTAGATCACTTGCTCGACTTCGACAATCTCTGGGATAACCTCCCGCAACCGGCGCTCAATACCCATTTTTAGGGTCATCATCGAGCTGGGGCAAGAACCACAGGCACCCTGGAGGCGGAGTTTTACCACAGGGCCATCCAATTCCACTAGTTCTACGTTGCCGCCATCAGACATCAGGTAGGGGCGCAACTCATCAAGGACTGTTTCTACGTTTTCTCTGGTTAGGGTCATGGCTGGTGTGTAGAGTTTGGTTATATTTTCTAGCTTAGCTCGGTTCGGGTTGAGCCTAGAGCAGTTGGATGTTAGAGAAGGTAAACTCTGTAGTCATCCGTTCCCCATTTTCAAGGGAGTGAACCACCTGCTTGCTCATAATGTAGTAATCACCGATACGATCGTACGTATCTTCAAAATCCATCTTATTAAGCAACTCTTGAGTTTCAGGGTTCCGAAAAACTGCATCATAGGCAGAAGATACATAGCCTGAACCAGTATCTAAACAGGATTTGGTATTGATCGTAAATGCCATCCGTCCCATGACTCGGCTGACTTGGCAGATTTGGTTATCACGGACTTTGTAATTGGAACCCATGGCATCGCCCTTGACCAGAATTTCGATCGCTCCATTGGGATCACTTTCCCCCAAGCTAAACTCATGCTTGCTATGGGCCTGCTCAAAGCTAGCCCGTTTGCGATGGGTAATGACATCCCGTAGTTGAGTATAAATAGTCTCTTTAGCCTGCTCGTCACTGATCCCAGTCACTTCAACACTGAAATCAGACTTGACCTGGACTTTTCCTGTGTAGGTTTCACTTCCTTGGACTAACTGGACATCAGCCGTATATCCAGGGAAATTTTCATCCCAGGTGTAGCGATTTTCGTAAGCCGATCGAAATAGATCACGGGCTGTTGATTCTGTAGTCTGGGTCATAGGTTTAGCTGGTTAGATAGTTTGCATTGAGCTGAATTCATTTTAGAGTAGATGGCGTTAGGCAAAAACCAGCGCCTACCCAGAAAATCCATCAAAATACACAGACATTCCAGCTGAGACACGCTGATGGTTTGCTTGACTGGCGCTTTTCCACTCCGGGACTGGACAATGGGGAAAAATTAGCAACCCTCCAGAACGAAGATACAGCAGAACAACCTCTTGAAGCCGTAGCCTACGAAGTTAGCACTAGGTACACTCCAAGAACTTTGGTTCGCTTTGGACTGGGGTGCTAGGATTCGAACCCAGGAATGGCGGGACCAAAACCCGCTGCCTTACCGCTTGGCGACACCCCATCGCTTACGCTGTAAATAAATATAGCAAAGAATATTGGCGTTTTGTCAAGCCACCACAGGCGGATGTTTCATAACATTGATATCTCCCCAGGGTCTGCCTGTTTTATCGATCTTTCGACACCCAGCAGCAACCGCAAATTACCAAGAAATTACCAAGGGTTGCCTACTAAGGTGAAACCAGCCCTGGTAGGTAAGTTAATGGTCTGCAATTCGGCAAAGGAATTAAAGGAATTTTTACTGAAGACAAATCCGGAGGATGTCAATCCATCACTACAGGGCTAGAGCCACGGTGATTCCTTAAAAGAGAAAGCCTACTCTGAATGGGGGGCAACCTTCTTGACATTTGGTTTCTGCGAAAATTATTGAGAGTTGCTGAATTTGTTGTGCTTTTTCTGGTAGTTGACGAATAATTTGGGTGCATCGGGTGTCGGGGTTTACTCAGCAACTGGATTAACTGGATTAATTAGTTATGACCATAGTGGTTTTTGATATAGATGGTGTAATTCGGGATGTTAGTGGCTCCTATCGGCGGGCTTTGGCTGATACGGTGGAGGAGTTTACCCATGGAAATTACCGCCCTACTCAAGGGGATATCGACCAACTCAAGGCGGAAGGACAATGGAACAATGATTGGGAGGCTTCCCGTGAGTTGATTCGCCGTTATTTTCAGGGGCAAGGACAGTTAGTAGAACCAGATTTTCAGCAAGTTGTACGGTTTTTTCAGAGCCGTTACCGGGGGAGTGATCCAGAGGTTCCGGCTAATTGGGATGGTTATATTACGGGTGAGCCGTTATTGGTTGATTTGGAGTATTTCCAGGAATTGAGCCGATCGCAAATTACTTGGGGATTTTTCAGCGGTGCTACCCGTGGTTCTGCTGAATATATCTTGACTAAACGTCTCGGCATTGAAAACCCGGTACTTGTGGCTATGGAGGATGCCCCCGGCAAGCCAGACCCGACTGGTTTGTTTCAGGTGATTGAGAAATTGACGACTGATTCCAGGGAAACAGTAATTTACCTGGGGGATACGGTGGCTGATATGGAGACAATTAATAGAGCCAAGCAACAGCAGCCTCAACGCCCATGGATTGCGATCGGCATTGTCCCGCCCCACGCCCACACTAATCCAGAATATCCTGATATCCTCAAGCAAGCGGGTGCCCTTGAGACTTTAGATAATGTGCAGCAGTTAACCATAAAATTAATCAACCAGTTAACTAGTCTGCAAAACTTAGGCATTGGGGACGGCTAAAATCCCGACTCACTGGAAATTAGTCAGCTTATGGGATTAAAGACATTTAGTTAATTAAACTACCCAAAATTTGCTGTGAAGTATTTTTTCTTATCAGACGGTTGGACCGTCGGCCGTGTATGGGAGCTGGGTGGTCTATGGGATGAAAGCTCCTGGCGGCGCAAGCCCCACATCCTACGGATGAACCTGCGTATTTGGGAGGGGGGTCAAAAAATGTGGCTGTACCAAGTCGAGGAAGCTGTGATTATGGTGGAAGTCAAGCCGGAAATTGCCTCAGCCCAAAACGCTCATATTGGCAAAGTGATGCTGAAACGATTGATTAGTGCAGAACAAGCCCTCAACCACATGCATAAAGTTATGTCTGATCCAGAAAATAACCCAGACAATGCAAAGGAAAATGTAAATTTTTAATACAAAATCCCAGGGATTACGTTACATGATTAGGGGCGATCGCTAGCCATATCCATAACCTACAGCCCAGACCAGCCAGTGTAGTAAATCTCTCAACTACCCTTGATATAGACCCGACCAACGGTTAAACTGCTTAAGCATAGTCTCATTTTTGAGACCGCATAATATTCCAAAGATGCAAAAAATCAAACACCTCTGCCCTAAATTCATTTGGTAACAGAGTATTTTTCCTAATCAACAATTCTTAATAGGAGGAGTGTAGTCAATGGGACTACCTTGGTACCGTGTTCATACGGTCGTTCTGAATGATCCAGGGCGACTCATTTCCGTACACCTCATGCACACCGCCCTAGTTGCTGGCTGGGCCGGTTCCATGGCGCTGTATGAACTAGCTATTTTTGATCCTAGTGATCCAATTCTCAACCCCATGTGGCGGCAGGGAATGTTTGTTTTACCCTTCATGGCCCGCTTGGGTGTAACCAAGTCCTGGAGTGGATGGAGCATCGTTCCTGGCGAAAGCGCTGCTGACGTTGGTTTTTGGTCATTTGAAGGGGTAGCCGCAGCTCACATTGTCCTCTCTGGCTTGCTATTCTTAGCCGCCTGCTGGCACTGGGTTTATTGGGACTTGGAACTATTCCGCGACCCCCGCACTGGCGAACCCGCCCTAGACCTGCCCAAGATGTTTGGTATTCACCTATTTTTATCTGGACTACTCTGCTTTGGTTTTGGAGCCTTCCACCTGACTGGGTTATTTGGTCCCGGCATGTGGGTATCTGATCCCTACGGTTTAACTGGGCACGTTGAACCCGTGGCTCCTTCTTGGGGACCAGAGGGGTTCAACCCATTTAATCCCGGTGGTGTTGTCGCTCACCACATTGCCGCGGGTATAGTCGGGATTATTGCTGGACTTTTTCACCTGACTGTCAGGCCCCCAGAGCGGCTTTATAAAGCACTCCGAATGGGGAATATTGAAACTGTTTTATCTAGTAGTATTGCCGCTGTATTCTTTGCTGGTTTTGTGGTGGCTGGCACCATGTGGTATGGTAGCGCCACTACCCCGATCGAACTGTTTGGTCCGACTCGCTATCAGTGGGATAATGACTACTTCCGCCAAGAAATTGCCCAACGAGTTCAAAATAGCTTGAGTGAAGGCAAAACCCTTTCTCAGGCTTGGTCAGAAATTCCTGAGAAGCTTGCCTTCTACGATTATGTGGGTAATAGCCCCGCTAAGGGTGGCTTATTCCGCACTGGTCAAATGAACAAGGGTGACGGGATTGCCCAATCTTGGCTGGGCCACGCGGTGTTCAAAGACAGCGAAGGCCGCGAACTATCTGTACGGCGTTTGCCCAACTTCTTTGAAACATTCCCAGTTATTTTGACCGATAGTGATGGGGTTGTCCGGGCTGACATTCCCTTCCGCCGCGCTGAATCCAAGTACAGCTTTGAGCAGACTGGTGTAACTGTCAGTTTCTATGGCGGTACTCTGGATGGGCAGACCTTCACTGACCCTCTGGTAGTTAAGCAGTATGCCCGGAAGGCTCAGTTGGGTGAGTCATTTGAGTTTGATACTGAAACCCTGAATTCCGATGGGGTATTCAGAACTAGCCCCCGTGGTTGGTTTACCTTTGGACATGCGGTGTTTTCTCTACTATTCTTCTTTGGTCATATCTGGCACGGCTCCCGGACTCTGTTTAGGGATGTGTTTGCTGGGATAGAAGCCGATATGGAAGAACAGGTCGAGTGGGGCCGCTTCCAAAAGGTTGGTGATGCTTCGACTCGTCGCCAAGAAGCTTAGATGCAATTGGGGGTCCATGGCCCCCTTTGTTGGTAAGATTTGCTACGGCTTTCTCAGCGACTTTGGCTAATTTTGCTAGATTTTTAGTAGTGTTTTGAATTGGAAATTTCCCTATGGAAAGTATCTTGTACATTTTTGTCCTAGTGGGGGCACTGGGGGTGATCTTTTTTGCGATCGCCTTCCGTGAGCCACCCCGGATTCCACGTAAAGATGATAAGTAGTAGGCAATAGCCCAAATTGCTTGAATCCTGTTTTGAAACTGTTGAATAGGGATGCTAAGGCATCCTTTTTTGTTTAGTGATTGACACGCCACGATTGAAACCACAAATATCCAGAACTTACCCAAAAGCTCTGAATACAGGGTGCATTAACTGAAACAGAACGGATCCTGGTTACCGTATATATTGTTGTAAGTCCTGTAGTATTTGTAATATTAGAATATAAACCCTATTTTTACAGGGCTATGCATTGTCCCCACTGCCAGTTTACTGATAGCCGTGTTTTGGAGTCCCGCTCCACGGAGGCGGGGCAGAGCATCCGTCGCCGCCGTGAATGTCTGCGGTGTAAGTATCGCTTCACTACCTACGAACGTATTGAATTTGTGCCGATCGTTGTGATTAAACGGGATGGGAAACGGGAATCTTTTGATCGCTCTAAGGTTTTGCGTGGGGTAACAAGGGCTTGTGAAAAAACTGGAGTCAGCCAACAGCAGATCGAATTACTAGTGGAAGAAATTGAAGCCCAGATTCAACAGCAGGTCGATCGTGAAATTAGTAGCGATGAAATTGGTTCCATGGTGATGCAGCAACTTCAGCAATTCAATGAGGTTGCTTACGTCCGCTTTGCTTCGGTTTATCAAAAGTTTCAGGGGATTCGAGATTTTGTAAAAATCCTTGACCACCTCCAGGAGTGCCAAGAACTTGAGCGTCTTACGGGTGCTGACTCTGCCGGCATCGAAGTTGCCTCTAGCTAACCTGGTTAAACTGGGGTAAAACTGTGATATGATAGTGAGCCACTGACTTTTAGGGTTATAAACCCATCGCTATTAATTGGCCGCAGTAGCGTAAATGTTGGAACGCAAGCCCCTAGGCTGAATTCGACATTCCTGTATTGTCCATGAAGTTTGGCACGTCCAAACTGCTGGCTTTGAAATGGGTTTCCGCGCGAGTTGTCTGGCATTCCCTGCGCCAATTACAGACTGCGATCGGAATACTACGCGACGGCTTTTAAAAAAGCGGTGGGGCTGCGTTTGATTACTCAGCCTAAATTTATGGTTCAGTACCGAGAGAGTGGGCCCAGTTGAGGGTTGTATTGCTTAGAAAACTCTCAGGATACGATATTTTATGGAGGTCTTGTATGGCGAAATTTGTATTGAAAGCACTGTGGTTAGACGAAAATGTTGCCTTGGCTGTAGACCAAGTTGTGGGCAAAGGTACTAGTCCATTGACCCGCTACTTTTTCTGGCCCCGTGATGATGCTTGGGAACAGTTAAAGTCTGAGTTAGATTCTAAAAACTGGATTTCCGAGGCTGACCGTGTAGAGTTACTTAACAAAGCAACAGAAGTAATCAATTACTGGCAGGAGGAGGGCAAGAAAAAGACTATGGTCGAGGCCCAAAATCATTTTCCAGAGGTTGTGTTTACGGGCAGTAATTAAAATCAAGATAGTTGGCATCCCCTTTGTTTGGCAGAGGGGATTAGTTTTGGTGTGATTTGTGAGTACGTTTAATGATTTTGGGTTTTAGTTAACTCTGGCCTTGTGATAGCGACTGATCAAATTTATCAAAGTTCGCCAGATGGCTTGGATTGCGGGGCAACTGCTGGTGGTATGGCTTCCGGTTTGGCTAGTAGGTGCGGTAGTTTTGAGCTTTCATCAATTTCAAAGTATTGGTGGAATTTGTCTGTGAGCCGGAGTAGGTACGACCGCCCGTCCGTGGCTTTGGTTTTTCTGACAAACCCCTGCTCGACTAGCTCTTGGATGTGTTGGTAGGCACCGCTGCCGCGGATTTCTACCACATCCACCTGCCTAATCGGGTTTCTGAGGGCGACTAGGGCTAGGGTGCGTAAAGCTCCGACCCCTAGGGTTGAGGGCATCATTTGCCCCAAAAGGCTGCGGTAGGATTCGCGCAGTTGTAGGCTATAACCGGCGGGGGTTTCCACTACTTCTAGGGCTGTATCGCGCCGGGCGTATTCCTGCATTAAGTTGATTAAAGCGTCTTGAGCAGTATCTTCAGGGCAGCTTGCCGCTTCAGCAATTTCGCTCAGGGGTACGGGCTGCCCCCTCAGGTACAGGATTGCTTCAATTTTGGTGTGCAGGCTGGGCATGGCTAGCCACCGCCGACGATCGTAACAATTTCTAGGCGATCGCCGTGCTGAATGACAGTTTGTTCCCAGAACTGGCGATGGAGAATTTCACCGTTGTATTCTACGGCTACCATGCGGGGATTGATCCCCGTTTGGTGGAGGAAAGCACTTAAACTCAAACCAACGTTGCAGGACTGGGGCTGGCCATTAACCTGTAGTTGAACCATTTGACTAGACACGGGCTTGCTCCAAACGAATCATATTTTGTCTGTGGCTGATCTGAGAGTTGAAAAATTGACTGGCTAGTATCGGCTGCTCCGCATCCATGATCGCCCTGACTACTGCTACCCGCTCAGCTCCAGCGTTGAGGACTTCCCCTAGGTTATGGATGTCGATGCCGCCGATCGCAAACCAGGGCATGGGGGCATGGGCTGCTGCATAGCGAACGTAATCTAGACCTGCGGCGGGTTTATCTGGTTTGGTAGGGGTGGCATAGACCGGGCCAACTCCGATGTAGTCTGCCCCTTGTTCGATCGCCCGCTGCATCTCGTCTGGGTTGGTTGTTGATTGGCCGATAATCCGACTTGGACCGAGCATTTGTCGAGCTAGAGCAATTGGTAGATCCTGTTGACCGAGGTGTACCCCATCGGCATCAACGGCTAAGGCGAGGTCGGGGCGGTCATTCACGATAAACAGAGCACCGTAGTGGTGGCACAATTGGCAGAGCTTATCAGCCATGGTCAGCCTCTGGCGATCGTCGGCTTGTTTTTCTCGGTATTGAACGATCGCTACTCCCCCCTGGAGGGCATGTTCCACCGTAGTTAAAAGATGATCTCGGCTACAGGTAACCAGATAGGTGCGGGCTTTGGCCAGTTGACGATGCCGCCGCTTGACCAGTAAATTTGTCTCCCAAGTGTAAAGCTCGTAGCGCATTTGCTTGACTGTAAGAGATATTTGCGGATTATAAAGTTTGCTGTATTCTTCAATCACCCGCAGTGCCTCTTGGCAACGACAAAAGTTGGCCTGGAGCAAAGCCTCCAAGCTAGCCCGGCTTTCCTCATGGGGATGGCTAAGGTCGGTGCCGGGGTCGTTGGCTGTGTCGCGAGCTTGGCGGATTTCGCTGGTGTGCAGTTGGGCCAGTTCCTGGCGCATTTGCTTGCAGGCAGCGGTCATGGCCGCATCTTCTAGGCCCAGCCGACACCAGTCTTCAATTACCCGAATCCCTTCCCTGACGCGATCGAAGTTGGCATCTAAAATTCGCAATATTGCAAGGTAGGTTTTTTCTGGCATGTGTGCCATCGGTTCACCAAATTTATTCACCAATCCCAACCATATTATCAAATTAAGGGGTTCCACTTCTTTGTAACCGCCCATCAAGTGTTACAACCCCGCCAAGCTGTTCAGGCTCAAAGCAAGATCAAGTCAGGATTTTCCGCCTTTTGTTGAGATGCGGCTACTGAGGAACAGAGCTTGCGTTGCAGCAGATTGGGCTTAATTCCACAAATCAATATTTAACTATTTAACAATGAGTCTACAAATGGCCACGTATTCAGCTCATACAGAGATTTTTAGATTTTTGAGTATTTATTTGAATCATTTCATCCTTTGAATTGATTGAAGAATGCCCCTAAAGTTAAGCTTATGGGGGATTTTAGATTGCTTGAAAACCATTAAGAGATTTTTGACGGGGGTTTGGATGTAGATACAATCAGCGCGATCGCTTCCTCTAGGATCGTGGTGCGATCGACCATAGCCGCCGACTCCTCAGTTTCATACCTCCCTTCAAAGGCTTGCGCGGCTGCCAGCTCCAAAGCCGAATCGTAGGCTTCGCAGACAACTTCCCAAATTTCATCATCAGAAAAGGTAAGCTCCTCCAACTTTACGGCGGCGGTTGGTTTTCTGGATTTCTCGAACAGCATTTTTTATCGATAGCTGCCAAGATCTCGTGGAACGCTGCTCAGCAGCTTGCTTGATGAGGTGCAACAAAAGAATTCGCGCAAAGCTATCTATTTTATTAAGCTTGTCATCTTTACTCATTTCAGTCAGCTCTTCTACCAACAACAACGCACCGGAGATATCACCGTTGAGCAAAAGACCCTTGAGTTCTAACAATTCTTCCATCTTGCCTCCCCGCTTGCCAAAACCTCTGTAACTCCCTCCTTCACACCAGAAGCGTGGACAGCAGACTTCTCTGCTATGCCCCCGCTTTACTGCTAGTTAAAGGTATTGTTCCGGGTATTGCCCGAACCCTCTTGCTTCACATTGAACTGCTTTTCGATTTTTGCGCTTGTTCCGACATCGATCGTGCCCACATTTACCGTGCCCCCTGCACCACCACACCAATACTCTCTGCCAGCTTGGCATTGTTGATAACACCAGCGCGATTTTGCAAAGCTTCTTTAGCCAGTTCGGCGAACTGCTGGTTAGATGCTGCCAGTTTTTGCATCTCCTCTACCACAATTTTAAGTGCCGCATCTTTTTCAATAGCAGCAGCAATCTCATTTTCAGGGGTGGTGCGGAGCGCAGAGACAATATATTGAGAATATATTGAGCCTTAGACAACAAAGATTCAAAACCCTGAGCGCCCAGCCTCGCCCAAAAACCGCGGTTGGAGTCTTCAAAGATGTACTTAGCGCACTCAACAATTTGGTATGGCTCAAAAAACATGGGGATTTTCTCGGTTTGGGAATGATCCAAAGGGTAATTCGCTTTAATCCGGAGCTAATTACGCTTTTTGCCAAACTAGTTTGGCTCTAGGCTGAACTGACTGGGCTTTTTATTGAACTGGTTTGGTTTCAAGTTGAACTGGTTGTGTTTTGGGGAGGGTCTTTGCGTTTGCCTTGCCCGCGATAGCGTTTGCTCATGTCTTCGATCAGGGGTTCTAACCCGGCATTGAGGTTGCTGGCTTTGGCAAATTTGTAGACCAGACGGGCTGAGGTGAGGGCTTCGCTGCCTGCTATGGCCATGGTGTCGTTCACCAATTCTGAGAGTTGGGCCAGTTGCATGGCGATCGGATAGAGGGCTTTGTAGAGTTCTAGGTCTTGGCGCATCTCGGCTGTATCGAAAGAACGGGGCAAAATTTCGGGGTTACCCTCGGCAACTTCCAGGGCTTTGGCCACAAAGGCGCGACTTTTGTCGCCCATGCGGGCTAGGGATTTGCTTTCTTCGGGGGTGAGGTCAAGCAAAAAGGGGAGTTTTTCGCGAATGGTGGCGATCGCTCCATGGATAGCTCGCTGGTCAGCAGCGGTCAAGGTAGTGCTAATGCGGTTTTCAGTCATGGTCAGTAGTAGAAATTTGCTGACTTTATTTTATTTTATTCGGTATGCAAGATGAAACCACATCCCAACGAACAGAACCTCATCCCGCCCACCCTTCTCCTTCCTTAGGAGAAGGGAACTAACTACGAACAACCGCTTCTCCCCTCCCCTTAGAGAGGGGCCGGGGGTGAGGTTATGCTCGAAATTCTGCCAAAGGGATGGTCGGTGCCCAATTGTTGCTATTTGATAGAGAGCGATCGATCGCTTTAGACTTCTACGGAGTTAGGGGGAAAGGCGGGATCGAGGAGTTGGGCGATCGTGTAGGGGCAGGTGGAGGGCAAATCATCCTTGGCTATGGGAGTTTCACTGAGAACCAAGCGCATACCTTTGACATAACCTTTTGACACCGCTTCTTCTAAGTAAGGACGCAGACTAGGATTATCTGTTAGGATTTCCAGAATCTCGTCCCTTTGTTCAGCGATGGTAAACTCCCAGCTTTTACTCCGGTGATCGGGCTGGTAATCCCACTTTAGTAAATGCCCGATTAGCACACCCAGCCGATTCCGCAATTCCTGCTTCTGTTGCTTGCCCAAGCTGGCAATCTCCTCTGCTAAATTTGCCCAGTCTAGTCCGTGACTATCTTGTTGTAAGAGTAGTCGGGCTTGCTCTTGTGTCCAAGCATAAAAATCTATGTCGTAGGAGCTGCTCTCCTTCTGGGGGTAGGACTGGGCAGTGCTGGGGAGTTCCATAGCAGTTCTCCTAATGGTCAGGAACACCATAATTATAGGCTTAGTGCTTCAAAAACCGCCTCTCCCTACGAAGCAGAGGGGCCGGGGATGGGGTCATCCCAGAACCTCATCCCGCCCTGCGGGCACCCTCCTCCTTCGTTAGGAGAAGGGAACTAACTACGACCCCCTCTCTCCTCTTCCCTCTCCCAGAGGGGCCGGGGGTGGGGTCATCCCTGCTTAATTGCTTTAGTTCTAGCGAGAATTTCTTCCCAATCCTGCTGTGATAAGCGTTTGATGTAGTTGATTTTGATTTCTTCAAACAAATCAACTAGTAGGCCTTTTAGTTTATCGGAGGTTTTATTTTTACGGATTTCTTCTACTAAAACTTCGGTGATTCTCTGCCACAGACGCTCTAGAAGTTGGGTGGTGCGATCGTCCATCTGGGGCAGGTTGCTGATATTACGATAGAAACCATCAGTTACTTGCATAACTATTTGCTCAGTCAGCTGCTGGGAAATTGCCCCCATACCAGGCACTTGGCTGGCTTGCTGATAAACTGGAGTCCGGCGGAGCAGGGTGTCAGTGGAGTGTTTTAGCAGTTCTTCAAGTTCTGGGCGGATCTGGGGCAGGATATCGACGATCGCAGTTTCCCAGACGATCGCGGCGATCGCGGCAATCTCATTAGTGTTATTCAAATCAATGTAGCTGCGCCCCAAGCCCTCCACAATCAAGTTACGCAAGTCCAACTGACGGATTGATTCTTCAATCTGCTCAAACACCCGGACAATTACCACCTGGGTAAGCTCCTCAGAAAAGGTAGCCACAAAGTTTTCATTAATTTCTTTTTTTACCGTCGCTAAATCAATGAGGGCGGCTTGGTCGAGGCGGGCCACCAGGGGCACAATCCGAATTATTTGCCAAAAGGGGAGTAGGAATAAAAAGTCATACCAACGCCACAGGGCCGCTTCCAAAAAGCTGAGGTTCTTACTGCGGTGGATGTAATAAACCCGTAGGGCAATCTCGGCACTAAATAACCAAATAAACCAGATATCTAAAAAAATAAACCGGTCAATTGGGCCGCCGGTTTCACCGGTTTGCCGGAAATAATTGGTCTCGATGAGCCGCCTGATCTGTTCATCAAAAAACGTCATTTCACTGAAGAAACCAGCCCTAGTCAGATATTCTTCACTCCAAAACTGGGTAAAGGATTGCTTGGCCGAGTTTAGCCCCAAGCGCGATCGCATCCGGTTTTTAATTCGCTCTAGGGTGCCAGTTTTATTGGCCAAGGCAAAGGGGTTTGCATCGATCATCTCTTCGCTCAGCACCCGCAATTCCGCTAGGGTAGCAGCAGCCCGGGGTGATCGAATCCCCTGGTCAGCCACCTCGGTCTTGAGGCGATCGACCGTCTGCAAATAAGTCACAGTTTCCCGATTTGGCTCAATTCCCTTCACCGGATCGTAAACATCAGTCAAGCGGGGTACCTGGACTCGAAAGCCAAATAATTCAGTCTGCCAACCCCCGACATTAAACAGATAAAAATTTCGCCAGGGGATATAGCTTAAATCAAATAAGACTAAACCCAGATTAGCCACGGCAATTAGAGCCATGGTTCGATCGAACCACAAACTCAAGTGGGAGCGATCGCTACTTTTGGGAGCCGGGTAGCGCTGTAAAGCCATAACGTTAGTTATCTAGGCATCTAAATCAATGGCTTGGGAGCCACCTTGGGCAATTTGGTCAAGGACTTTCCCCAGTTGATACCAAATCAGATAACTACTGCCAATGGTCAGGGGCAATGCCACCAGCACCGAAGCTTCCGGAGGAAACCCAAACACAGCCAGCCCTCCCGCCAGGAAAAATACAACCCCAAGGGTTATACCTGCAAAGGGCATCTGGAGCTGTAGGCTTTTAAGTTGCACAAGATTCTGGGTTGATCGTGATTGCTTCCAGGCATTCATCTTTTCTTTCAGAGTCGCCTCAAAGGCTAACCCCGAAGTAATCGAGGCAAATAATCCAAAAAATAACAGCACGTAGGGGGGATCAAAAAACATGATTTTAGCTGGCTAGGGGAATTAGCGGGCCATGGGCAGCAGTGCAGCCAGGTTTTCCGGAACACTTAGGGCCGACCACGCCACATCCCATAACTTATCAGGTTTGATGTCATCTTTGATCAGATTCCAAAGACGCTCTACTTCGGCGGTATGCAGGCGATCGTCCTCGGTGAGAGCCAAAATCAACTGCTGCCGCAGGGACTGCCCCTCTTTAGAAAATAGGTACTGCAAACCAATCCCAGCGGTGGGGAGGAGGTCAAAATTCTCCTGCGATCGGGCAATGGCAATCAGGTTCTCTAGACGCTGCCACTGGAATTTACCCCCCTTGAACAGGACTTCAATGAGCCTGCGCCGCAGTTGCGGAGACTCTCCGGTCAATAGCCGCTTAGCTACGTAGGGGTAGGCAACTTCAACGATCTTGAAATTGGGGTTGATGCTCAGGGCCAGGCCTTCCTGGGTAATCAGCGATCGAATGATTAGGGCAAACTTGGCCGGCACCCGGAAAGGGTATTCATACATCAAAGCCGAGAACTGGTCTGTGATGGTCTTGAAATTAAAATCTACCACCTTTGACCCCATCACATCCCCCAACACCTTTTCTAGGGCCGGGATAATCGGGTGGATGTCTGTGTCTGGGGCTAAAAAGCCCAACTGGACAAACACCTGAGCCAAAGCTGGATAGTCTCGGTTAATTAGGAAGACCACCGCATCCACAAGGGCTTCCTTGGTAGCTTCATCCAATTGATCCATCATGCCAAAGTCAATGTAAGCCATGGCCTCGGTAGCGGGCCAGTTGCCATAGTTAACATTGCCTTCCACTGGGCATTGGGGACGTACGGCAAATAGATTGCCCGGATGGGGGTCTGCGTGGAAAAAACCAAACTCCAATAACTGCCGCAACCCAGAAACTACACCAATCTGGATCAGGCGATCGCTATCCATCCCTTCACTGGCCACCTTTTCTGTGTCAGTGAGCTTGCAGCCATGGATCCACTCCAAGGTCAAAACCCGGCGGCTAGTGAATTCCCAGTAAATCTTTGGTACTTTGACGGTGAGGTCTTCTCGAAAGTAGAAGGCGAATCGTTCAGCATTACTAGCTTCGTTGATGTAGTCAATTTCCTCAAAAAGCTTGCCGCCAAATTCATCAACAATTAGGGTCAAGTCATGGCCCAAATTCAGGGGCAGCCACGGTGCAGACCAACTGGCCGCCCATCGGATTAGATATAAGTCTAGGCTGATGGCAGAAACTAGGTTAGGTCTTTGTACCTTAATGGCTACTTCCTCACCGGAGAATAACTGACCTTGGTAGACTTGCCCTAGGCTGGCTGCGGCCACTGGCTGTGCAGAGATACTTTGGTAAATTTCCTGCGGCGATCGCCCCAGCTCTTGCTCGATAATCTGCCAGGCAATCTGCGTAGGGAAAGCAGGTAGTTGGTCTTGGAGCTTAACTAATTCGTCTAGGTAATCTTTGGGTACTAGGTCGGGGCGGGTAGAGAGGGCTTGACCGACTTTGATAAATGTCGGACCAAGGCGGATGAAAAGATTCCTTAACTGTTGGGCACGTCGGGTCTTGTTTCTGTCCGTTCGATTAGTCCATTCATCCAGCTTGATGTTAACTACAAACCATAGACAATGCCAGAAAATAAAAATTCCCCTAACTAGGACTGGCCACCAGTGCTTTCGGTAGTAGCGGGCAATCACTCCAGAATCGTACCTATGCCAGTCTTGCGGCTCAATCGGCGTGCTATTAGTCACTTTGGCCCTTGATTTCTTTTAGTAAACAACTAATCTGCTAGTCTTAAATATAGTATACAAAAGTACAATTACCTTTGGATACTAAGGGTTAGAGTGTTAAGTTTTAATAAGCAAAAAAATTTACTTTCAAAACACCCTTTTTCAAGTTAATTAAATTTCTCCTGTCTGGCAATCTAACCTTAACTAGGTTTATCCGTTGTTCTGATTAATACTATTTGATATGGATTGGGACATAACCTAAGCCAGAGACATCAAATCTGAAGATAGCATTACGATCGCTATATTGTTATTTTCCCTCAACGAGCATTTGCAAACATCGCAACTCCAAAGCCGCAGGTTTTTCCATAATTTACTTAGAGACTTTAGCCAACTTTAGGGGGCCTCCTGCTCGGCAGCGGCTTTGATTAGACCAGCCCGTTTCTCCCGGATTGCCTCTGCTTCCTTTATCCACCTGGGATTTTTGGTCGACAATCGGGATAGTCCAATAAACTCCGGGGCCTTTGGCTCCTTGAATGGGGCCGAGGCGAAATATTACCCCCTGTTGGTACTCGCGATCAAGCTTTAGGCCCGAAGCCAGGAAAACCAGCAAAAATAAGATAAATGGACTGTTCTATACCAACTCCATAGTTAAATCAGTTTTTCTGCCCCCCGTACTACCCGAGCCGACTTGATCTTATCTCCTGCCCTAATTTTTTCTAAAACTTCCTTGCCTTCGGTAACATAGCCAAATACCGCATAGCGGCCATCCAGTAAGTTGCGCCCAGCTGGGGTCAGCTCTGGCTCAAAAAGAAAAAAGAAAATCTGGGAGGAGCCGCCGTTGGGGTCGAATTCTGGGTGACCCATGGCCAAGGCCCCGAAGGAGGAAAAGGGTAAAGCTGGTAAATCGCGGTAACGTCCTGCATCTTCTAGGGTGATTTCGTAGGTCGGCTCACTGTCTCCAGCTGCGAGGATTTCCAGGGGGATATGGCGCTCTGCCCCGGTTTCGGGATCCACAAATCCTGTGGCGGGACCGGCGGGATCGCCAGTTTGGATATAAAAGTCATCTTCGGCTCTAGTAAATTCCAGCCCGTCGTAGAATCCCCGTTGCACTAAATCCACGAAGTTACCGGCGGTGACTGGGGCGCTGTAGCCGTCTACCACAACGGTCAAGTCTCCTTTGGTTGTGTTGATGGCGATCGTTGCTTGTCCTTTCAGTTGGGGTAGGTTGCTATATTTTTCTGGCACCTTGTAGGGAAAGTCCTTGACCATCATTTCCTCTAAGGCTCCCACTTGGTTGAGGATTTCTTTGCGCTTTAGCCAAATTTGTTCTTTGTTTTTTGCCTCGGTTGCCTGTTGCAGTTCAGCAATGCCCTGCTGCATATTTTCTAGAATTTCAGTGGCCTTAGCTTGCTCCCTGTCTGGGATGTCGGCCAAAATTTGAGCTTGGCGATCGCTCAAAATTCGGCTAGCCCGGCTGACATTTTGGCCAATTTGGCTCCAGCGCTTACCACGAATCTGGTTAGCCACGTCCTCCAAATTGCGTTGCACCTCCCGGATCGTTGGATTATTAATCGGCAAAGCATAACGCAGAATCGCCTTACCATCAGTAATTGCATTTCCCTTGGGCAAACCACTACTGTTGTTAGGCACTAGCCCTAGACCAAGCAATTCAGGACTTCCTGCCCAAGACGGTCCAGTCAACCCCAGCCAGACCGCCAGGCTACAAACCGCCAATAGACAAAAACTCCGCAACAGTAGCTTTAGCATGATTTTTAATAAGTGTAGTTTTAGATGTATTTTTTCTAGGCTGCCCCAGCCAGCTCAATTCTCTGGGTTGGGGAATCTCTTTGTCAACGACCAGTTAAATTTGGACTGCCAGTGTCAAGTCCAAGATTTAAATTAAGCTATCCTAATTACTTTTAAATTTCTTGAATTGCAACTTTTGTTAAGTTTAGAATCTTAGAAATATCAAATACCCTGAATAATTTAAAATTTCTGAAATTTTTCTGCCCATACCCAAAGCATCAATTTAGCTAGGGTAGTGATTAATGGGCTGGTTAAGAACCATCAACAGCTACCAAAAACTCTACCCATAGGGTGCTAAGATTTGACCTCAACAGCTAGGGGTGCCCAGACTTGGGCTGAGATCATACCCTGAGAACCTGACACCGGGTAATACCGGCGGAGGGAAGCTATTCATCAAACCTAAAACTTCATATGCGTTCAGAATGGATTGCCAAGCGACACGGGCAAGCTAACGTGTCTCAGATGTACTATGCCCGTCAAGGGGTCATTACCGAAGAAATGAACTACGTAGCCCAGCGAGAAAACTTGCCTGCTGAGCTGATCCGGTCTGAGGTGGCCAGGGGCAGGATGATTATTCCCGCCAATATCAATCACCCCAACCTAGAACCCATGTGCATTGGTATCGCTTCTAGGTGCAAGGTTAATGCCAATATCGGCGCTTCCCCCAATTCTTCGCATCTTAACGAAGAGCTAGCCAAACTCCACCAAGCGGTTAAATACGGGGCGGATACGGTGATGGATCTGTCTACGGGCGGCGGCAACCTAGATGAGATTCGCACGGCAATTGTCCAAGCTTCACCCGTCCCCATTGGCACTGTGCCCATCTACCAAGCCCTAGAAAGTGTCCACGGTCGTATTGAAAACTTGCGAGCCGATGATTTCCTGCACATCATCGAAAAGCACGCCCAGCAAGGAGTTGATTATATGACCATCCATGCAGGTATTTTGATCCAATACCTACCGCTGGTCAAAAATCGGATTACTGGGATTGTTTCTCGCGGTGGCGGCATCATCGCTCGCTGGATGTTGTACCACCATCAGCAAAACCCACTTTACACTCACTTTCGTGACATCATTGAAATCTTCAAAAAATACGATGTCTCTTTTAGTCTGGGAGATTCTCTCCGTCCCGGCTGCTTACATGATGCCTCTGATCAAGCCCAACTGGCTGAGTTAAAAACCCTAGGGGAATTGACCCGCCAAGCTTGGCAGCACAATGTACAGGTGATGGTGGAGGGCCCCGGGCATGTACCGATGGATCAGATTGAGTTCAATGTCAAAAAGCAAATGGAGGAGTGTTCTGAGGCTCCTTTCTACGTCCTTGGGCCGCTGGTGACAGATATTGCCCCCGGTTATGACCACATTGCTTCGGCGATCGGTGCGGCTTTGGCTGGCTGGTACGGCACTGCCATGCTTTGCTATGTCACTCCCAAGGAACACCTGGGCTTGCCCAACGCGGAAGATGTCCGTAATGGCTTGATTGCCTACAAAATTGCTGCCCACGCTGCGGATATTGCTAGACAACGGCCGGGGGCTAGGGACCGGGACGATCGCCTATCCCAAGCTCGGTACCATTTTGATTGGCACACCCAGTTTGAGCTATCCCTAGACCCAGACCGGGCCCGTGAATACCACGACGAAACCCTGCCCGCCGATATCTACAAGACTGCCGAATTTTGTTCTATGTGCGGCCCCAAGTTTTGCCCGATGCAGACTAAAGTAGACGCAGAAGCTCTGAGTGCATTGGAAGACTTTTTGGCCAAGGAAACCATAGTCTCTGGTTAGATAATCCAGAAGGATGAATTAGTGATGGGTAAGACCCATACAGGGTTTTACCCCATTTCACACTTGTACCTTCCTGTAGTATATTTTCCTAGATTTTCTTTTATGTTTTGAACTTATTGGCTCTGCAAATAATCTAAATGCCTGAGAATCACAATCTGCAAAGGAATTTAATTTTCAAACCTTAGAGGAGTAGAGATGAGTAATTCAGGTCAAGACAATAGCAATTCCTACCGCATCAACTTTCATCCCCTACTCCTAGTTCTAGCAGGTAGTGGTGCAACTATATTCGTTGGTCTAGCTGGACTTGGTGCTTGGTACCTATTCCAACAAATTCCCCAGGCAACAGCCAATACCCCTAGGGCAGGTAAACCCGCCCCAGAAACTCAATCCAAGACTACTCCCGATAACCCTTCCCCAAGCGAACCAGCAGCTACCACACCTTCCCCAGATCAGCCAACCCCTACACCTACAGTAGCCGATAGCCCAGCCCCCAGGTCCACCAATGAAAACAGCCCAAATACAGCGATCGCATCCCCCAACAGCATTACCATAGAATCTTCCCCGTGGAGCTTCGCCGAGGGTCTAGCCAGAGT